>Ga0316205_10000864_pt1 | contig 44955 bp, 45 predicted proteins | sample 3monthpyrite_MG_FD_204941 | JGI IMG/M metagenome (GOLD analysis project Ga0316205, IMG submission 204941) | Microbial mat bacterial communities from mineral coupon in-situ incubated in ocean water Damariscotta River, Maine, United States -... | ecosystem: Environmental > Aquatic > Marine >...
ATGCAACGGTAAACCGACTATTCATGGAAAAAGAATCGCTGTGCAAACTATCCTTGAATTTTTAGGAGCCGGGGAGAGCAAAGAGGAAATATTACGTCAATATCCATCATTGGAAGCCGAAGACATACGCTGCCAGCCATGGAGAGCGGACGCGAGGGCTGGTAGTCCCCGGTAGGCGTCGGTCATTTTGGATACCCGTCGTGCGCAAGCGCCAGAGGGGATCTAAAATGACATCCGACACGTACGCAGGGCGGCCGGGGCCAATCAGCTGTCGCGTAGGCGAGTCGATTTGGTGACAGGGATGTCCCAAATCTTTCACGAGGTAGCGACACCCTTGGCCGCTTGTTTGTTTTTTGCAAGTCAGCTTATGAATCACAAATATATGCTAAAAGAAATAGCATAAATGGCGCGGTATTTAATAGATGTAAATCTTCCACGCTATTTGGTCTAGTGAAGAATACGAGCATGTCATCAATACTAACGATGAAATGAAGGATATTGAGATATGGCGCTATGCAATGGAGCATGACCTAATAATTGTCTCAAAAGACGCGGATTTTTCTGATTTGATCTTGTTGTATGATCCTCCGCCGAGGGTTGTCCACATGAAATTGGGAAATATGAAGATAAGGGAGTTTCATCAAAATATTTCAAAGATCTGGTCTGAAGTTTGTTTATTGAGCAAAGAATACAAGCTTATTCGAGTATATCGAGACAGAATAGAATGTATAGATTAAAAAAGCCGAGCAATACCAGTGGGTAGTGGTAGCGAGAAAGTTTAAATCTGGAGAGTCACGAGTTTTATAGAAGGTATACTATGGACAAAACCTGCAACCATATGAATTAAAATACTAAAATCAATTGACAATAATAACTCGTTGTTTTCTACAAATCACAAAACAACGAGTTATTCAAATTACAGTACGTTAGCTCTACATATACAGACTTTAAGGTGTTAGAAAACTCGTGACTCTCCAGTTTAAATCTGTAGTGTGTTCAATGAATTATTTTTTGATTTAGGGAAGGCAGTCGGGCGATGAGTTATTGGGTCAAGTGTGAGAGCGAAGCAAAATTTTGTCATGGAATGTCAAATGTAAGGCCTGACCCCTCACGATGCGTTTAGGCTGGCAAGCCAGTACTGATCTAAAGTCAGGCATTGCTAAAGCCTACCAACAGTTTCGTGAGTTGGCGTAAAGGGCGCCATATTGGGATAATTAGTATTTCACCCTCTATGCTTGACGCTTGGGCATAGAGGCGGAGTTGCTGTTAATTTAATGGTCGTGTGGGCCGTCTGGCTTTGCCTGTAAAAAGCCGGGCTCCAAAATTTGTCCACTCAAAGACTTGACATCCTGTATGCGCTCTACTTTAATATGGGTGTTCAACGCGTGAACGGATTCTGAGCGCTGATATGATACCTGGAAGGTCACGGTAGGGCGGTAGCGTGTCTTGAAGATCTCCACCATTGCATTGCATCATTGTTTAAAATTCCTGTGAATGACGAAATCCGCTATAAATTGTTAAAGCTGCTAGAGCACGATCCTGAAATGAGTCAGCGGGATTTAGCCTCATCCCTTGGCATTAGTTTAGGAAAGACCAATTATTGCCTGCAAGCATTAACCGAAAAAGGCTGGGTCAAGGTACAAAACTTCAAACGAAACCCCAATAAAAGAAAATACATTTATATATTAACGCCTAAGGGCATTGAAGAAAAAGCGAACGTCACACGCCACTTTTTGAAGCGAAAGTTAGCAGAATATGATGAACTGAAAACAGATATCGAATCATTGAGAAAAGAAGTGGCAAAATTGAAAAAAATGTGAACTCGTGCCCATGAGTTGGACAAGGCGCGGATACCCCAGGAATTATCGGTGGACCCGAGCATCGTAAAAGCCATAGAGGCAGTCGATGGGTGCCCCGTTTGTTTTGTACTTATGCTTATGAATTGAACTCAAGATTAAGAAATGCCACAAAGAAAACTCATCAGCTTTGACTGGGCCATGAAAAGACTGCTTCGAAGCAAGGCCAACTTCGAAGTACTTGAAGGTTTTCTGAGCGAACTATTAAAGCAAAATATTCAAATCCTTGAAGTCTTGGAAAGTGAGGCCAACAAAGAAACGCTCAGTGATAAATTCAACCGAGTGGATCTCAAAGTCAAAACTAACCAAGATGAAATCATTATTATCGAAGTGCAGTTTGAGCGGGAATTTGACTACCTTCAGCGCATTTTATATGGCGTCGCCAAAGTCATCACCGAACATATGAAAGAGTCGGTGAGTTACGCCAGCGTAATAAAGGTGATATCGGTCAACATCCTCTACTTTGATTTAGGTCATGGCGATGATTATATCTATCACGGCACTACCCGATTCCAAGGCTTGCACCGTCACGATGAACTCAAATTGAACTTAACTCAGCAAGCCTTATTCGCCAAACAAGCCATTGCAGACATTTATCCCGAATACTATTTACTCAAGATCAACCAGTTTGACGACATCGCCCGAGACACCCTAGATGAATGGATCTATTTTCTCAAGAATGAAGAAATCAAAGACGAATTTTCTGCCCAAGGCCTAAAAAAGGCTAAAGAAGTTCTCGATATATTGAAGCTCTCCGAAGCCGACAGACAGGCCTATGAGCGCTACAGCGATGACCTTCGCTACCAAGCCAGCATGATCGAATCCTCTTACGGTGTAGGACGAATGGAAGGTCGAAAAGAAGGGAAGCAAGAAGGTAGACAAGAAGGTAAACTAGCAGAAAGACGACGCATCGCCGTGAGTTTACTTGATGTTATTGACGATGATTCAATCATGGCAGAAAAAACCGGCTTGACATTGGAGCAAGTTAAACAGCTCCGAGAAGAAAAAAAAAGCGGGCAGTATGAGTAGAGCTAAGCTCATCAACAACAAGTCGATATCAAGATAGAACCTTCTTTCGATATTTAGGAATAAAAACGACGTGGTACTTACAATCCCAACGCGTATGTGCCAGACTCTTATAATCTCTCATTTTAAACTCCTTAAGTTACTTTTGATTGAGCAACTTAGGATAGACAGACCGTGGGAACACTAAAACCTATTAGTGTCCCCCCCCCCCCCCCCAGCATAGCTGGGGGTTTACCTTATTTAAATCATTCCTGTCCAAAGTCCAATCATTGAGGAATGAGCAAGTCAACAATTGTTAACCCCCTTATTTCGGGTGTGGCACATAGAAGCAGTAATGCGCTTAAAAAGCAGTATTATTTTCTCATTAGTAACGATTTGAAAAGATAAATTCACAAGAAATGAAGATTGCACAAAAGCTCTGGTTTTTAATTGCTCCTGAGCATCATCGTAAGGCAGTTACACTGCTTGGATTAATGTTGATGGGGATGGTTCTAGAGACTATGGGAGTTGGAATAATTGTTCCCGCATTGGCATTAATGACTCAGGATAACTTAGCCGCTAAGTACCCAGAGTTGGTTCCTTGGTTGAGCCATTTTGGTAATCCTAGTCACGAACAATTAGTTATCTTTGGAATGATAATTTTGGTTGGGGTGTATGCATTTAAAGCTATATTTCTTGGCTTTCTAGCTTGGTGGCAAGCGTGCTTTACATTTGAATTTCAACGAAATCTTTCTCAGCGCCTTTTTAGCGCATACCTACATCAGCCATATATTTTTCACTTACAACGTAATTCCGCTCAATTGATACGTAACGCTGTGGGCCAAGTTACAAATGTTACAAACGTATGTTTTCAGGGGATATTGTTAATAACTGAGATTTTAGTGCTATTAGGTATAATGGCTCTGCTTTTAGTGATAGAGCCATTAGGTGCCTTGATTGTATTAAGCACTCTAGGCTTAACAGGGTGGGGCTTTCACCGCTTTACCCGGGGACGCCTTCTTCGTTGGGGAAAAGCGTATCAATTGCATGAAGGATTGCGCATACAGCATCTTCAGCAAGGGTTAGGTGGTGCTAAAGATGTGAAGTTACTTGGACGTGAACACGATTTTCTAGAACAATATCAATTACACAATACCGGTAGTGCAAAGGCGGCTCAATATCAAGCAACATTGCAAGCATTGCCTCGGCTTGGACTGGAATTAATTGCAGTCACAGGATTGGTATTGCTAGTGTTTGCTATGATTGCTCAAGGAAAACCTTTAGGTACACTATTACCAACGTTAGGGTTGTTTGCTGCTGCTGCTTTTCGTCTCATGCCCTCGGTCAATCGTGTGCTTGTCGCAGTTCAGAGCATACGTTTTACATTACCGGCAATAGATACGCTATATCGCGAATTTTCCTTATTAAGTCACTTTATTAATACACCTAAATGTAAAAACTCTATACTATTCAAAAATGCTCTGACTTTAAATGATGTTGTTTTCAGCTATCCATCAACTGAAGTACCAATATTGCGTGATATCAATTTGATAGTTCCCCGAGGTGCTTCGATAGGTTTCATCGGCGAAAGTGGCGCAGGAAAGAGTACATTAGTTGATGTCATATTGGGTTTGCTTTATCCCAGTAGTGGAGTTGTCAAAGTTGATGGAGTGGATATTCAAGAAAATTTACGCAATTGGCAAGATCAGATTGGTTATGTGCCGCAAACTATTTTTCTAACTGATGACACTCTGCGCCGCAATATTGCTTTTGGAATCCCAAATGAAAAAATTGATGAGGTTGCGGTTTGGAATGCTATTCACGCGGCACAACTGGACAAATTCGTATTAGGACTCCCGCAAGGTCTAGAGACTATGGTTGGTGAACGAGGGGTTCGACTTTCCGGTGGTCAACGCCAACGCATTGGTATAGCTAGAGCACTTTATCACGATCCATCGATACTAGTGCTAGATGAAGCAACAAGTTCACTCGATGTTGATACTGAAAGTGGTGTTATGGATGCTGTACGGGATTTAAAAGGAGATAAAACTATAATCATAGTAGCTCATCGGCTTTCTACAGTTGAGCATTGTGATTATATACATCGTCTAGTCCAAGGTCTAATAGAAGATGGAAAAGACTCACTTAGAATATTGGATAAAGCTCAACCATATTAATTGATATAACTCTAAATTATGACTTGCTATTTATGTGAAAAATCAGACTTTCAGATTCGAAATGGTGCGGTACGCGACGAACCTGACTTACAGATTTTGGAGTGTAATAATTGTGGCTTGGTAACGCTTAGCTCTTTCAAGCATGTAAAAAAAGGACATTATGAAGAATCAGGCATGCACGGAAATGATTTACCGCCAATGCAAGCATGGTTAAATGAAACGGAAGAAGATGATCACCGCCGCTTTAAGATGCTTGAACCGAACCTAACAAATAGTAAGATGCTTGATTTTGGTTGTGGTGCTGCAGGCTTCTTGCGAAAAGCTATGACTAGAGCGTCAGAGATAGCAGGTGTTGAGCCAGAGCAACGTGTCCATGATTTTTGGGATGATTCAATTCCTCTTTATACTAGCTTGGAAGATGTAGGAGGAAATTACGATTTAATTACTGCATTCCATGTAGTTGAGCATTTGCCAGATCCGAGAGCAATCTTAGTAGCTCTAGCAGAACATCTCAAAGACAATGGCCGTATTGTGATTGAAGTTCCTAATTCTGAAGATGCTCTATTAACGCTTTATGAAAATGATGCATTTCAACGATTCACGTATTGGAGCCAACACCTTTTCTATTTTAATGCAGATACATTACGTAAATTAGCCAACCAAGCCGGCTTACGGATTACATCGATTAAGCAGTTTCAGCGCTATCCGATTTCCAACCATATGCATTGGTTGAGTAAAAATAAGCCTGGTGGTCATAAAAAATGGTCTTTTCTCGATACTCCATCGCTAGTAGAGGCATATGCCGCATCTCTAGCGTCGATTGGTAAATGCGATACTTTGATTGCATATTTAGAAAAAACTAGCTAGTTTTTTCTAAATATGCAATCAAAAGGTTCCCTCTACAACAAGGTGATTTATGACAGCTGAAGATATGATTAATCGTAGTTTCGCTGAACACATAAAAATAATGCAGACTGTCAACGAAACACTTGTGGAGGCAATTAATCAGGTTGGTCAGATATTGGCTCGCTCTCTTTCTAGCGAAGGCACTATATTTTGGTGCGGCAATGGAGGTAGTGCTGCGGATAGCCAGCATTTAGCAGCAGAGTTGGTTGGCCGTTTTAAAAAAGATCGTAGAGCTCTTCGTTCGATCGCGTTAAGTACAGATACTTCTATTTTAACTTGTGTGGCTAATGACTATAGTTATGAAGAGATATTTTCTCGTCAGATAGAAGCGCTTGGTAGGAGCGAGGATATTTTAGTTGTAATTTCAACTTCTGGTAACAGTGAGAATGTACTGCGTGCACTTGAATCGGCGAAAACATTGGGTCTTATTTCAGTAGCGTTGTTAGGCACGGATGGTGGCCTCTGTAAGGATAAATCTGATTATTCTATTATTGTGCCTTCACAAAATACTGCTCGAATTCAAGAAGCTCATATTCTGATAGGCCATATATTATGTGAGCAAATCGAAAAGGAATTAATGATTGGATAAATTTTTGCCGCCACTTAAAGATATTCATACAGTTGCTTTCGATTTCGATGGTGTTTTTACGGATAATAAAGTATGGGTTGATCAAGACGGACGTGAAAGTGTGCGCTGTGATCGAGGAGATGGATTGGCCTTCGATTTTATCCGAGCGTTTCAGCGTAAGGCAAAGCTTGACGTGGAATTTTTTATTCTTTCCAAAGAAAGTAACTCTGTGGTATTAGCTCGTGCAAAAAAACTCAAGCTTGTATGCCACCATGGTGTTAGTGATAAGTTAAACTTTATGATTCAGTATTTAAATAATAAGTTACCCAACCATACTGATCCTTTTTCGGGCTTGATTTATCTAGGAAATGATCTTAACGATTTGCCGCTTATGAGGCGAGCCGGTTACGCTGTGGCTCCCTCTGATGCGCATCCCCTGGTACGTAAAATTGCTCATTTAACACTTGAACAATGTGGTGGTGAGGGATTTGTCCGTACTTTCATCGAGCAATTGCTCGGAATAACTCAACTGTCAAGAGAGGAAATTGATGAGCTTATATCTAATTGCTGAAATTGGTATCAATCATAACGGTAGTCTGGACATTGCTAAACAGTTAATTGATACAGCCGTAGATGCTGGATTTGATGCTGTAAAATTTCAAAAGAGAACTATTGATAAGGTTTATACAAAGGAATTTCTCGATAGCGCACGAGAGAGCCCATGGGGAACCACTCAGAGAGATCAAAAAATGGGATTAGAGTTTGATGGTGAAGAGTACCAGGAAATAGATCGCTATTGTAAAGATGTGGATATTGCTTGGACTGCATCTGCGTGGGATGTGGAAGCTCAAAACTTTATTCGTGATTTTGGTGTACCATTTAATAAAGTTGCCTCAGCCATGTTGGGTCATAAACCACTATTACGTGAAATAACTTCCGAAGGTAAAAAAACTTATATTTCGACTGGCATGTCGACGCTAGAAGAAATCGATGAAATAGTGAATTTTTTTCAAAAAGCGAATTGCCCGTTTGAGCTAATGCATTGCAATAGCACTTATCCTATGCGAGATGAAGATGCTAACTTGAATTGTATCCCTATGCTAAAGAAGCGTTATGGCTGTGATGTTGGTTATTCAGGACATGAGACTTCACTTTTAAAAGTATGTATAACTGCGGTTGTACTCGGGGCAACTTCACTAGAACGTCATATTACTCTAGATAGGGCTATGTATGGCTCTGATCAAGCGGCATCAGTAGATGCTCATGCATTGCGGGGTTTCGTTGAGACAATGAGACTAATTCCTGATATTTTAGGATCTGGCAGGAAAGAAATTAGCGAAGCAGAAATGACTATTCGTAAAAAGTTACGTGTTGTAGAAGCATGAGCCTATGGTTGACAATGAAATTATTGGACTTGTAACTGTACGAGTATCCTCATCTCGGCTGCCCCAAAAATGCTTACTTCCGTTTGGTGATGGAAACGTTCTCAATCACATTATAAATAGAGCCCGTGTTTTTGAAATAGATCCGATTGTCTGTACTAGCATAGACTCAAGTGATGATATTATTGAGAAAATATCGATCAATGAAGGTATACGGTGTTTTCGGGGCTCATTAAAAAATAAACTAAAGCGCTGGTCTGATTGTGCAACCAAGTTTAATTTAAAGGATTTTCATACTATAGATGCCGACGATCCTTTTTTTGGCGAAGACGATATCAAGCAGAGTATGTCTCTTTTGAGGAAAGGAAATCTAGACATGGTCTGTCCGACGGAATTTTCATCATCTGGTGGCGCAAGTGTAGGGTTTTCGTTGACTAGCAATATTGTTAAACGAGCATCTGAGAGCTTGGGTGATGATGTTGATACTGAGATGATGTGGTATTACCTTGAAAAAATCCCCGATCTTCGTAGTACTCAACTTCCAGGTAATGAACCAAATGATTTAAAGATGCGGCTTACTTTGGATTATGAGGAAGACTACTGGCTTCTTGAAAGCGTAAGAAAAATATTAGGTAATATGGCATCAAGAGATGAAATTAATCAGCTATTTATCCAGAACCCTGATTTACATAAAATCAACTGGTTCAGGAATGATCAATGGAAAAAAACACAACTTGAAAAACAAATATAATTGGGTAACAAGAGGATCAATATGAGCGTTAATGTAAAGCACCCGTTTGGAAAATTCAATGGAAATGAAGCTGAATATGTGTTGCGAGCGCTGGATAGTGAGACGCCTGAAAACAAAGAGTATTCATGGGTTCAACGATTTGAGGAGACATTTTCTACAAAAGTTGGTACTAAATATGCGATTGCTGTCAACTCTGGTACATCAGGATTACATGCATCATTATATGCAGCAGGGGTAGAGCCTGGCGATGAAGTAATTCAGCCAAGCATGACGGTTGTAATGGATGCTTATGTAACACTTCATCTTGGGGCTGTACCTGTATTTGTTGATATCGACCAAAGTACATGGAACATAGATTGTAATAAAATAGAAGAAAAAATTACTGAAAAAACAAAAGCAATAATTGTTGTTTCTCTCTACGGTCTACCGGTTGATATTGATCCTATAATGGAAATCGCAAAAAAATATAGTTTAATCGTTATTGATGACTCAGCAGAAACCCTAATGACTAAACATAAGGGGCGCATTGCAGGAACTGATGCACATTTGGGTGTTTATAGTTTTGAGAAATCAAAACACATGACTTCAGGGAGCGAAGGAGGAATGATTGTTACTTCTGATGAAAACCTGGCTGTCCGTGCACGAAAATTTGCAGGCATAGGTTATAAAGGACTTACTGCTGAAGCAGGGCGAACTAGTCTCGCATCATCCATTTACCAAGACCCGGATTACGAACGTTTTGATACTATTGGCTTTAATTACAGAATGAATGCTATTTCTGCCGCCGTTGGATTGGCACAGTTAGAAAGAATAGAAGCACTTGTCGAAAGACGGAAAGTGATTGGTCGAATGTTTTTAGACGCTATAAAAGGGTGCGATTGGATTAAAACACAAAAAATTACTGAACATTCTGATCATAGTTACTTTACTTTTGGAATGCTGTATCTTGGCGCAGAAAAAAGAGGGATACCTTGGAAAGAATTTTACAACAGTTATAAAAGTAAAGGTGGTGATGGTTTTTATGGATGTTGGAAACCCCCCTACCTTGAACCATCTCTTCGTGGTATGAAGATTGGCAGTCAAGCTTTTGAAAAAGGACTGTGCCCAACTGCCGAAGACTATCAGAAAAAAATAATGGCATTCAAAACAAATTATCGAAATCTAGGGGAAGCTCGAGATAAAGTTGGAATCTTATCTGAACTCATAGACAAAATTGGACGCTAAAAAATTTCTATGTCGACTAATAATGGATTACGTTTTGGGATAGTTCAAGGACGCTTGATTCAATCGCCTCCAGGGGAGTTGCAATGGTTCCCGCAAGAATATTGGGAGTCTGAATTTTTTTTGGCTGCTGCATTAGGGATAGATTTTGTGGAGATAATCGCAGAACGACAACATAATCAGCATAATCCAGTATGGAGTGATCAAGGTGTAAAAAAAATAAAATCTCTGGTAAAACGCAATAGTCTTTCGTTACATGCATTTTGTAATGATTACATTATCGATAACACTCTACCTGGCAATCGTGAGGTGTTAGAGCAGAATTTGAAGCTAATAGAACGCGGTTCACTGTTGGGTTGTCAAAAATATATTCTTCCATTATTTGAACGTTCCGAGCTAACTATAGAGAATGCTAATGAATATATTGAGCCATTGCGGGTAATTGCAGGTAAGGCGCACCAGTTTAATATCACTGTATGTTTGGAGACCGTCCTGAATGGCTCCGAGTTATGTAAAGTATTGCAATTAATAAATCATCCCGCTGTTGCCGTTGTATACGATACCGGGAATCGTGTGGCTTTTGGGCATGATCTACCTGGGGATATACGTTTACTTGGTGATCGAATTCGCCATGTTCATATTAAGGATAAAAATACAGAAAATGAAAACGTGATCCTCGGAACAGGGTTAGTTAATTTTAAGAGAGTTTTTGATGCGTTAGCTGATATTAAGTATATCGGCCCCTATACATTTGAAACCCAACGAGGTAAAGATCCGCTACGAACAGCTACCTATAATATTAATCTAATCAAATATTTTTACTCTGAAGGTTTTGCGCCATGAGCTTTTCTAATATTTTATTTATCGGCTTAGGTGGAGCTGGTCAACGTCATCTGCGTATTATTAGACAATTGCTTCCTGAAACCACGGTATTCACCGCTTATCGCCGTACGCGAGAAACCCCGCTTCTTAGGGCTAATTTCACTGTTGATGATAAAAATACCGTCGAATCAAAATATAAACTCCAAATGTTTGATAATATGGAATCTGCATTTGCAAATAACCCGGATCTTACCGTAATATCAACTCCAACATCTTGTCATCGTGAACCTATGATGATGGCTTTAGAGGCTGGTAGTGCTGTATTAGTAGAAAAGCCATGGGCTGAAAGTTTAGAGGGATTCAAAAGTTTTAAAGATGGAATACAGGGCAAAGGGTTATCTTTTCTTATTTCATTTCAACGTCGTTTTCATCCATTAATTACTAAGGCTAATAATGCTCTAAAATCTGGGGCTATCGGTCATCCTATAGCAGCTACTTTTACAGTTTATTCTAATGTTCCTACATGGCATCTATACGAAGACTGGCGAAATCTCTATGCGGTACGCTCAGACTTAGGAGGGGGGGTATTGTTGACAGAGATACATGAGATAGATTTAGCAAACTGGTTTTTTGGATTGCCGCGTGCGGTTTTTTGTAGTGGTGGAAATCGTGCAGCGGAAAGTCTTGACGTGGAAGATACAGTACAGATGACGTTGATCTATGAAGCATTCTCTGTTCAGATTACACTGTGTTTTATGCATAAGAAAGTATCTCGCAGTTTCAATATAGCAGGAACAAACGGCGATATTAGATGGAATGATGCCGATAATACTCTTGTCATCACACCATTCAATGCAATCACTGAAGAGTATTCTGAGCCAAATTTTTCTAACGACTCAATGTTTATGACGCAAACGAAAAAATTTGTGGAGAACTGGACCGATAAAGATACAACAGAATCCTTACTCGCAGCAGGAGGTTCTCTTGCTATTGTGGAGGCCGCTAAACGTTCATTGGGTAGTGGCAATGTAGAAATTGTCGAAAACATTCTTTAGATATTGCAATAATAACAAAGTAACGGGTGTAAAAAATTGTTTGAAAAATTTGATCTATCAGAAAAAACAGCACTTATAACCGGCGGCGCGGGCCTTCTTGGGGTCGAGCATGCAATAGCACTATTAGAAAGTGGGGCTACGGTTGTGCTTACTGATATTAACGAGAGCAACCTTGTAGTTGCCTGTGAGTCTTTACTTAGCTATACCAAATCCAATCGAATAATAAGTAGAGTCATGGATGTTTCACGTTCGGAGTCAATTCAAGTTGTCGCCAAAGACTTAGTTACCAATGGTATACGAGTGGATATATTAGTAAACAACGCAGCGATTGATCCTAAAGTAAAAAACGATATAAGTCTATTGGAAACATCTCGGTTAGAGAATTTATCCCAAGAACAATGGGACTTGGAGTTAGCTGTAGGGCTGACGGGAGCCTTTCTTTGTAGTCAGGTATTTGGTAGTGTTATGGCTCAGGATTGCAAAGGGGGAGTAATACTTAATATCTCATCTGATCTTTCAGTATTCTCGCCTGACCAGCGTCTCTATCAGAAGGATGGAGTCCCTTCTGATCAGCAACCAGTAAAGCCCGTTACATATTCGGTTATCAAAGCAGGTTTAATTGGTTTAACACGCTATTTAGCAACATATTGGGCAGATAAAGGCGTGCGTGCAAACGCATTATCACCTGGAGGAGTGTTTAACGGGCAAGATAAGGAGTTTGTTCAGCGGTTAACGTCACTGATACCACTTGGTCGAATGGCAAAAATAGATGAGTATCGTGCTGCGATACAATTTATGTGTTCAGATGCTTCCGCCTACCTAAATGGACAAAATATTGTAATGGATGGGGGGCGTAGTGTTTGGTAATGTTGTAAATTTATTCAGATTATGATATCAAGATAAAGGGTGTAGAAACTCCGAGTAAAAAATGTTTTTTATAAAGTTAGATTGTGGAAATTAAAATGATAGATGAAAGTGAATTATACCGAAGATTTGAACAAGTTGTACCAGGTACATCAACTGTTGAAAGCGCTAACGATAATTTATTTTCAGACTTTAATGTATATTTTGAGCGCTTATCAATGACGGGGTTAGAAGAAATGCATAGATATTCGTCTGATAAGCGTTTATATGAGTTTTTTGAATTTGAACCATTTGATAGCATAGATAAAACGAAAGAATACATTGAGAAGTTACTTCAACGAATGGGGAACAATCCCCTGAAGAGGACTGCAATGTATTGGTTTGTACGAAGAAAAAAAGATAATTACTTAGTTGGTACAGCAAGTTTAGGTAATTTAAACTACTGCAGAAAATCAGTTGAGTGGGGGTATGGCATCGATCCCAAGCAATGGGGTTCTGGGGCTATTATGCAGATTCAAGAAATATTAAAACACTACGTATTTGATGTTCTTCAATTAAATCGTTTGTATGGTTCTACTATATTAGAAAACAAGAGAACGATTTCATCATTGCTTGCCTCTGGTATGCGGCATGAAGGCACTTTGAGACAACACTATTGTAAAGGTAGTATTTTTCATGATGCTTGGCAGTATGCCATGTTACGTCAAGACTACGTGCAATTAAAAAACAAAATCAAGGGAAAAGCAACACGTCACAATTATTCAGAAGAGGATGTTATAGAGCTTATCGCGTCCGTTTTGACAGATGACGAAATCAATGCCCAATCTAATATAGAAAATATTCCTAGCTGGGACTCAATGAACCATATGTTAATCATAATCGCCCTTTCAGAAAAACTAGCTGTTAGTCTGTCACCATCAGAAATAACCCATGCGACATCCGTTAAAGCCATTGCAGCGATTTTAGCTGAAAGGGGCAACAATTAAAGTAGGGATTATGGCATCACTATCCAAAATACTTTTTGAAAAATCATATACGTATTCATCATTAACCGCATTAAGAATTCAAGGACGAAGTATTAGTTATTATGAGCTAAGTGAGTGGGCGTCGAAAATTGCGGCAGCGCTTTTAGAATTTGGAGCAAAAAGAGAAACTATTGCGATCGTCGGACAACGTAAGCTGTCTTCATATATAGGTATTGTTGGAATATTATATGCTGGATGTAACTATGTGCCGATTAACCCAAAATATAATAAGGCTAGAATAGCAGCAATGCTGAAGGATAGCAATGTTCGTTTCTTGATTGGTGATGCTAGTGATTTAGAGAAACTTGATTGTACCCTTTGTGAAATAGAAGGATTGACTATATCTGAGGTAATAGTACCAGAAGGGCAAGTGCCCTTAGGTAAAAGCTGGAAAGACAATGATTATCTTCAAAATGTGGCTCCTCTAATTAATCCTGTAGATGTTAAAGAAGATGACTTAGCCTATATTCTTTATACGTCTGGATCAACTGGTGAACCCAAAGGAGTTCAAGTTCAAAATTCAAATATTCTCGCGTTTTTAAGAAGTATGTCTGACAACTATAATTTAGAACCAGGGTTTCATGCTTCGCAAACATTTGATTTTAGTTTTGACCCATCAGCTTCCGACATGTTTTTTACTTGGACTCATGGTGGAGTATTGTGTGTGTTACCAGAAGAAGAGTTGCTACTACCTAGTGAATATATTAATCGGGAAAAAATAACTTTCTGGAACTCAGTTCCCTCAATTGCAAGCTTTATGAATAAAATGGGAGCCCTTTCTCCTGGGAGTTTTCCTACTTTACGTTATAGCATGTTTTGTGGTGAACAATTTCCCAAGTACCTTGCTGATAAATGGAAAAAGGCAGCTCCAAATAGCAGCGTGGAAAATTTGTATGGACCAACCGAAGCGACCATTTATATCTCTCGCTATGTATACACCGTTGAAGAAGAAAATAAAGAGTTTAAAAATTCCATAATTCCAATCGGAAAACCTTTTATAGGTCATGAGTTTGTATTAATTGATGAATTAGGTAATAAATTATCCAGTAATGGAATCGGGGAAATAGTATATAAGGGACCACAAATTACAAAAGGTTATTTACATGATTCAAATAAAACAGACACTGTTTTCGTCAATTTTGATTGGGATTCCACCAAAGATAAATGGTATAAATCTGGCGATCTGGGGTTTTATAATGATGATGGGAATATTGAATGTATTGGACGAATAGACAATCAAATAAAGCTTGGTGGGCGCAGAATTGAAATTGGTGAGATTGAAGCAGTTTTAGGACGATACGTTCAAACACAAGATGCGATTGTTGTACCGTTAAAAGATAGCAATGATATAGTTATCGGTTGTGTCGCTTTTACCATAAATGAAATTAATAAAGAAGATGAAAAATATATCCGTCGGAATAGCGAGACATATCTTGAACGAATATTCTTCCCTAAAAAGATAATTACTATAGAATCATTCCCTATTGCACCCAGTGGCAAGATTAATCGGCGAGTTTTAACTGACTTAGCTAGGCAGTTAATTACAAGTGAATAAAAATTAGCAAAATTAGTTAATTATGCATATATTTGGTAGAACTATTTTTTTTGGAGATCCGCAAACAGTTGATATAATTATATTTGATGAAACAAATAGTCAAATTGTTCGTAAAGTATTAAATGATAAATATACTGTTTCTATATTCAAAGTTCGACCTGAAGAAATTTGGGTTGGACTAAGGGTGATTGTTAAATTTTTTCGCTTTATTAGTAACATTGAAATTAAAGACGCGATTGAACATAAAAAAGGTTTTTTGGTTGGAATCTTAAAACAATTGCAATGTGTTTATTTCAAATCTTGCCTTGAGGTAATAAGTCCGAAAGCGGTTATCACTTACATTGATAATTGCTCTCGCTTTAGTTGGCTTTCAAAGAATTGCCAAAAGCTCCCTTTTATAGGAATCCAGAATGGCAGTAGATTAAGTTATACCGCAAAAGATAATCCAAGTTACTATCTTCAGCATTTGTTTTGTTTTGGCCAGCATGAAGTTAATTTATTTCCAACACTTGGTTATCAGGTTAAAAACTTTTACCCTGTGGGTTCTTTGATTGCTAGTCTTCATTTTGACCATCGACATTCAAAAGTTTTTAACAAATATGATCTTCTTATTGTTTCAACATGGCGTGGAAATATCGGATTTCCACAAGATGTAAAAGATACGATGAAATCCATGAAAATAATGGACAATCATTTAGCCCACTATATTAAGTCTAGAGAAAAAAAAGGGGCTGTAATTGTACGGGCTGAAAGAGATTCGGAACATTGGGTAATGCCTGAAATTGGATCAAGCGAAGAGGAGTATTATCAAGAAATATATGATAATACTATAGATATTGTCGAAACAAACTTTTCAAAACGAAACATTTTTCCTTTGATGCAACAAAGCGAACTGATAGTTTCTTGTTTGTCTTCGGCACTTCTTGAGGCGTTCGGAATAGGTAAAAAGATTCTTTACTGTAATTTTACAGGCACAAATATGTATCATAAAGATTTAGATCCATCAATAGTTACTGATGATTGCAATTTTGAAGCATTCTCTTCGAAGCTCGATGCCATTTTTAAAATGCCAAAAGAGAAGTATTCGCGTGATCATCAAGAAAGGCAGAAATATTACATGAGTAATCCTAGAGATAAAGCTACATATCAAGCGATTTCAGAAAAAATTGACGAAATAATCAATAAATTTACAGTAAATTACAAATGATTAAAAACGCAAATTATGACGCTTATGCTTCAATCGAAAAAATCTCAAGTTACGAGAACAAAGAAGCCCTTGTCAAATATCGAAATTCCAGGTTGGTAAAGTACCAATCATTGGTAAATTTTCTTACTGCTAAAACATTAATTTCTTCTCCAATATCTGTTGTTGAAATTGGTTCAGGTAGTTCAGCACTACTTTATGCTCTTGTTCAAAAAAAACTTCTTAGAAAAGGGTTAGGTATTGAATTATCTCAATCGAGATATCAATTCGCAGAGCTCTGGAAGCTTGATGACAGTTACGACATGGTTCAAAATGTTAATGCGAATTTTACCGGCGTTGACACAGGCTTGTCTTTATGGGATTGGTTTATTATTATTGATAATACTTTTACCTACCTTCACCCGGAAGACGTCAATTATCCAACACTACTTTTGAGCAAAGCATATCAAAGTTTGAAAAAAAATGGACGACTGCTCATTGACTTTTTCAACTATTCAAAAAGAATTCCAGAAATAGATTACAGACAGTGGCAAGCATACTCTAAAGATGACCCATATTCTTATGGTTTATACTCACAAAAGATCAATGACGGAATAAATTGCTGTGAGAGTATTTTTATTAGAAGAAATGGATCAGAATCAAGAAAATTAGAATACTCCAAAACATATACCCTGGATGAGTTAAGTATTTTATTAGAGTCATGTGGTTTCTCCATCCAAGAAATTTTTTCAACATTTAATCAGCAACCTTTCATTGAAAAAGAATCTGAACGCCTTGTAATTGTTGCTAATAAAATTACATGAATTTAGTTATCTTAATTGATCGAAATTTCATTCTTACGTGGGTAAGATAATTAATAAATATTTTTTAATAACGACTGCTGATGAATCTACTTGGAATAAAGGTGAGTCAATTGTATTTCTTGGTGAATGGTGTCGAAAATATTCAAGGCGAAAATTTTGGGAAAATCTTGATGCCAAACTGCTTGAATACCATTGGGATAATCATGATAAATATTACCGTGACTACTTAAATCTTAATGATTTGTATGAAAAGAAGTTAATCCATTTAAGTCACTGTTTGGGTCAGATGCATGGTGTGACCCAAGATATTCGATATTGGAGAATAATTATAGGGCCATGGTTACGTTTCTTCATTGATGTTTTGTTTGACCGTTTTGAGTCAATTCGAAGTGCGCAAAAATCCGTTGAAATTGCAGGAACCTGGGTATGTTCATATGATTTATATGAATGGATACCTTCAGACTTTCAAGACTTCTATACACAGTATACAGATGATCCATGGAACCATATTGTTTATGCAGAATGTATACGTTTAATTGGTATACCATTTACCCAGCATCATGATTTGTCCCTTGAAATTAAAGGTACAAATACCTCTCCAAGAGTTGTTAGAAGATCCGTACAGTTTTTATTGGAATTATATGCTCGGTTATTGCCTTCGTGCTTTAATCAGACTGCAATAATATCTGCATATATGCCTATTAAGCAGTTGTGTAAACTTCAGCAAGCATTAGGGCAATTACCCTATATAAAACCACCAAGTATAACTGTAATTAGTAATGATACTGACTATCATCAACGGGAATTACTCGCCCAAAGCGAAGCTGAGTCACCGTTCGAAAAGTTATTAAATAAGCTAATTACAAAATGGATACCAAAAGCATACATTGAGAATTTTTTTGATTTACAGAAGAGTGTACTCGCAAAATATCCGAAAAAACCAAAAGTTATTTATACCGCAAATGCTTATCAAGCTGATGATAGTTTCAAAATATGGGCTGCTCATCATGCTATGAATGGGATTCCCCTAGTTATTGGACAGCATGGCGGAAATATGGGGATTGCTCGATTTAATCAAACGGAAGATCATCAAGTACGAATAGCAGATTTTTTTACATCATGGGGCTGGAAAAAAGAGGGCTATAATAATGTATTGCCAATGCCAGCTTTAAAGCTGACAGAAGCTATTCCCTTATCAGATAGCCGAGGCGATGTTCTTGTAACGATTGCATCTTACCCACGATATTTTTATTGCCATTATAGCGTTCCTGTTGCTGGACAATATTTAAATTATCTTGAAGATCAATTGAAATTTGTACGTTCTATTGATTCAGAATTACAAACTTTTTTAAAATTGCGTATTGACCATGACAAATATGGCTGGGACATAGTGGAACGTTTTACCCATGCTGGAGTCGGTTGGGCGATAGATAGAGAGCAAGTCAGTTTTACCAAAAAATTAAATGGCTGCAGAATTTCTGTTAGCACATATAATGCTACGACTTTTTTAGAAACATTAGCAGCGAATTTCCCCACTATCGTTTTTTTCGATCCTAAAATATTTGAAGTAAGATCCGAAGCAGAGGCTATGATAAACCGACTTCGTGAGGTTGGTATTTTGCATTCAACTCCTGAGTCTGCAGCAAAGCTACTAAATTCTATCGGAAATAATGTAGATCAATGGTGGAACGATTCCAGTTTACAAGCGGTAAGAAAAGACTTCTGTCATCAATATGCATCGGTATCAACAGATTGGTTAAATGTTTGGAGATCGCTCTTCAATTCATTGTCAAAAAAATCTCATTATTAAAATAACGCTTAATTTTAACTATCGCACGACTTTACTGGGTTAATTTATGTCTAAGAAACTTACTTTGGAAGAAGTTCAGAAAACTTGTTCTGACGGTAGATTCTTTCCCTATGACGATTGGCGAGATAGTCTTTTTGTACCTCCTGCTACCATTCTTGTCTGGGTTTTTCTCAAATTAGGTTGGAGTGGCAATGCAGTAACTATTTTGTCTGGAGTTACAGCTATGGTTGGGGGGATACTATTGGCAAGCAATAATCCGGTAGCTGTAGTTATCGGTTCATTTGGATATATGGCATTTTATCTTTTAGACTATGTTGATGGTGGTGTTGCACGAATACGAGGTCAATCAGGAATAGGTGGACAGTATATGGATTGGACAATGCATGTAGTTTCAGCTGTGAGTATTGCCGTTGGTTTATTCATTGGTGCATTGAGTGTAACCAGTGTCTGGATTATTCCATTTGGTATTCTCACTGTGGTTGCAGCTGCATTAGCGTTGGATAGATATTCACTTGCTTGGTTTGCAATTTGTATGCACTATCAACAGCAGCAGGTTAAAGGTGATCTAAAAGAGCCATCACAAGTTTATTATAAAACCAATTCATGCGGACCAATTTATCGCCTATTTAGATACTTGTCTACTATTGTATTTCACGAGAATTATGCTATTTTTATTTTACCAATGCTAGCAATTATACAATTATTTTGGCAGTCAATGCCATATGATTTCAGGGTTGTTATTGTTATTATTGGTGGCCTAATATATTTCCCTGTCGTGCTTTATGATATTTGGTTTTTGGCGACACGGGGAAAAGTGGACAATGCATATCGTAAATTATTTTTTAGTACTGAAACTCCCCGGTTACCAGAGGATCACTTTTTAAAGTGACCTTCTATTACTTTTTTGCGGCATAACAACACCTACGTTACTTTTATTCGTTTACATTTAATATTAACGACATTACCTACGGGAATATTCCATGAAGGCATTAATACTTGCTGCTGGCTTTGGCAATCGAATGAGGCCATTGACGAATAATGAGCACAAAACGCTATTAAAAGTCAACGGACAAACAATTATTGATCGCATAATTACTGGTCTTGTTGATAATAGTATAACTAAGATCATAGTCGTAACGGGATATAGATCAGATGAACTAATGAACTATCTTCGTGCTAATTATACAGAAGTAGTGTTCGAATTTGTTCATAACGCAAAATATAAAGAAACTAATAATATTTATTCAATGGCTCTTGCCTTTGAACAGATTGAATTTGACGATGACATTGTGCTCATAGAATCAGACCTGATTTATACACCAGATGTTATTGAACGCGTTGTAAATTCTAAGCATGAAAACGTGGCCTTGGTTAGCCCATATGTGACAGGGTTAGATGGAACTGTTGTTCAAGTTACCGACGATAAAATTACAAATATTTATCCACCTCATCTTCAAGATGAGAATTTCAATCTTTTTGATAAACACAAAACGTTAAATGTATACCGATTTTCAAAAGATTTTTGCGCAAATGAATTTAAAAAATTACTTGTTTATTATGCCAAAGTTATTGATGATAATTGTTATTACGAATTAATCCTGGGGATTCTCATTTACATGCAGCGGCAAGATATCTATTGTGAAATTATAGATAATGATAAATGGGCTGAGGTTGATGACCCAAACGATTTAATGGGAGCAGAGTTTACTTTTAACAAAGAGGGTAGACTGTCAATTCTGGAAGAAAGTTTTGGTGGATATTGGAATTATAATGTCCTCGATTTTTGTTTTATTCGGAATATGTATTTTCCATCAGAGTCAATGATATCTGAGATAAAAAATAACCTTCCATATTTATTGGCAAATTATGGATCAAAACAAGCATTGTTGAATCGTAAACTTTCGTATGTGCTACAGTGTCTCCCAGAAAGACTTCTCGCGCTTAATGGAGCGTCTCAGATATATCCTATACTTTCTTTGATTTTCTCAGGGAAAAAAGTGTTATTGCCAACACCAACATTTGGTGAGTACTCGAGAGTTTTTCCTCATGCAGAAACCTACAGTGATTTTGTAGGGTTGGTACCAGAAGAGGTCAAATCGAAACTTCCGCATTGTGATATTGCAGTCTTTGTGAATCCAAACAACCCAACTGGTTCGACAGTATCGACAGATTGGCTTCTTTCACTCATTGACATGTTTCCCGACAAACATTTTGTGATAGATGAGTCTTTTATAGAGTTTTCTGGTCAGCCTTCAATTATGTTATCCCTTGAAGAAACACCTAGAAATAACGTGCTTATCATCAAAAGTATGAGTAAAAACTATGGTGTGCCAGGCATGCGCCTTGGCTTTGTATATACTTGCGATGCTCATCTACTCAAGACAATGTCGGATAATATCCCAATTTGGAATATGAATTCAATCGCTGAATTTTATCTTGAAATTATTCTGAAGAACAAAAGTTCGTTATTGCAATCCTTTACTAAAACGATCAATGATAGGGAGGAATTTGCAGGAAAACTACAGACACTAAAACTGTTTGATACTGTATTTCCTTCCGGAGCTAATTTTTTATTAGTTAAAACAAGTGGTAATTTTCAAAGCACTAAGTCCTTAGTGAATCATTTACTTGTTAACGATTCAATTTATCTCAAAGAAATCACAGGAAGAATAAATGATCCAGAGAGTCGGTATTATCGAATAGCCGTACGTCTTCCTGAGGAAAATGAGAAATTTATTGATGCAATTCGAAATTTTGAAAAGAATATACTTTAATTTAAAATCATCCCTTAAAGGAAATAATAAAAAGCAGATGATTTATTCGGAATATTTTGATTTTTTAAATGAAGAGTAGTTTTTTGCATGGAATAGTAGCTTATGACTAGTGATTTGGTTATTAGATATCAGCAACCGCTGGTTACAGTCATTGTTGCTGCCTGGAATCAAGAAAAATATATTGGTCGTTGTATACGATCTCTTCTTGCTCAAAATTTTCCGAGACAAGATTATGAAATCATGGTTGTAGATGATGGCAGCGATGATCGAACTTCATATGCATTAGAACTTTTTAAAGAAGATATTATAATTATTCGAAATAATAATAATATTGGATTACCTGCATCATTAAATCGTGCTATTCATAAGGTTCAAAGCCCGTTCTTAGTTCGAGTTGATGCAGATGATTTCGTGAGTAGGAATTTTTTGTTATTTCTGTATAACTTTGTTATTCAAAATAGTTATATGGATGCAGTAGCATGTGATTATAATATGGTTGATGACCATGGAGCGTTAATTTCAAGGAGGAATTGCATGGATGAGCCAATAGCCTGTGGGATTATGTTCAGAACAGATCAGATTGTAGATATTGGCTTATATGATGAGAATTTTTTATTGCATGAAGAACGTGATCTTCGTATTCGTTTCTTGAAAAAGCACAGCATTCATCGGCTAGAGCTACCGCTTTATCGTTACCGTCGTCACGAATCTAACATTACGAATAACCGAGAAAAAATGGAACACCATTTGTTAAATTTGAAAGATAAACATGGTCCAGACGCATTTTAATATTATGAATAACACAATGAATATAAACTTGGGTGATCGTTTAATTACACCTAATAGCAAACCATACATTATTGCAGAAATCGGTGTTAATCATGAAGGCTCCTTAGATCAAGCCCGACGTTTAATTGATCTTGCCAAAGAAGGTGGAGCTGATGCAGCTAAATTTCAGAGTTATAAGGCTGAAACTCTTGCATCAAAATATTCTCCAGCATATTGGGACACAAACAAAGAACCAACGCTTAGTCAACATCAACTGTTTAAAAAATATGATAACTTTGGGCCAGAGGAGTATATTTCCTTAGCTACGTATTGTCACCGAGTAGGTATTGAGTTTCTGTCTACTCCTTTTGATGATGCGGCCATCGATTTTCTCGATCCATTAATGCCCTTTTTTAAAATAGCATCTGCAGATCTCACCAACATTCCATTTCTTCGTAAAGTAGCTGCAAAGAAAAAACCTATAGTACTATCTACTGGAGCGAGCACGTTAGGTGAAATTGATACAGCTGTAGATATCTTAGTTAAGTCGGGTTGTAAAGATATAATATTGTTGCACTGTATTCTTAATTATCCTACTAATAATGCTAACGCAAATTTACGGATGATTACTGGACTTAAGCGCGCTTACCCTGACCGGTTGATTGGATATTCGGACCACACTTTACCTGATGATGCTATGACGCCATTAGTAACTGCATTAATGCTTGGAGCTGTAGTAATAGAGAAACACTTTACTCATGATAAAACTTTACCAGGAAATGACCATTATCATGCGATGGACGTAAAAGACCTGGCTCGATTTGTTACTCTTTCGGAACGAATTTATACCTTATTAGGTGCATCAAATCACAAAGCACCTATCTCAACAGAAACTATTTCTCGTTTAAATGCACGACGTAGTATTGTTCTCGCCAGAGATGTGCCTGCGGACCACCAATTGGAAGTTTCTGATTTAACATATAAGCGGCCTGGCACAGGTGTAAGCCCTCTGCATTGGGATGAGGTGATTGGGCGCGCCACTGTTCGTGCACTGCAAGCTGATGAGGTTTTACAGTGGGAGGATCTACAGTCAGTCAGCCAATGAACAAACGAGTTGTCGCAATAGTTCAGGCCCGAATGGGCTCAACAAGATTGCCTGGAAAAGTGCTTAAAAAAATATTGGGAAAACCCCTGGTTGAATATCTTATTGAGCGTATAAATAGCTCACAAATGATCAACGACCTAGTTATTGCTACAACTACAAATAGATGCGATGATGCGATTGTGGACTATTGTAGAACACATCATATAAAGTATTATCGTGGATCAGAAGAAGATGTTTTATCTAGATATATGGAAGCAGCAGAATCATATAAAGCGGAGGTTATAGTTAGAATTTGTTCTGATTCTCCACTTGTCGATCCTTTGCTAATTGATGAATTAGTTCGAGAGTTTTTATTAAAATATCCTTCATGTGACTATCTTTCAAATACAATAAAACAAACCTACCCGCTAGGAATGAATATCGAAGTATTTTCCTTTGAATCGCTTCAAAAAACATATAAAAATGCAAAATCACAATATGAAAAAGAACATGTAACTCCATATATATATTATAATCCTCATCAGTTCAAAATTTGCGAAAAACATTATCAACATGACTTAAGCATGCTTCGTTTAACGGTTGACGTTGCTGAAGACTTTGAGCTTGTAAAAACTATCTTAGAAAAATTATACCCTATTGATCCATGTTTTACCTTGGAAAATATAGTCTCGTTATACAATCAAGATTCCGATATTTTTAAAATAAATTCTCATATTTTACAAAAACAAGTAGATCCTTAGAATATGTAGATTTTTTGATTTAGATGAAATATGAGATCCTTTTTAGATGGTGAGTAACTGCCCCCATTAAAAGGAATTTTTGAGTAATTATTAGTTAAAATTTAATTTCCCTTAATATTGAGCACTGTATTTTCCGCGTTTGGAGTATTTTGTAGCTGTTAGAATTAGTGAGTAAACAAGATTTTTCATTTGGTATTACAATGTTTAATTATTTTATTTTTATAATCATAAGCTCACAGATGCCTTGAAAGGACTGATTGTGAGCACTTAGTTCGGGATGGTCTTGAAATAAAATTATGAATACTGATTATATAAACAATTGGCATCGTATATGGAGTAATCGTGTTTTACAAGAAACTTCAGAAAATAATGTTTTACAACAGTTGATCTCAATTGACGGTTTTGATTCACCACTCGGATTAATGTCCGAAGGTGATTGGAAAGAGTATGTGACTTTGTTTGCTACTCGATCAGGAATTGTTAATGGGGACTCAATATTTGAAGTTGGTTGTGGAGCGGGTGCTTTTCTTTATCCATTTTACAAAACTGGATTTAAAATTGGTGGTATAGATTATTCAAGAGATTTAATTCAGATTGCACAGACGGTAATGCCTGAAAAAAAATCAGTTTTGAATGAAAATGAGGCCTGTTTCTGTCCTATTGATCCTAAAGTAGATGTAGTCATTGCCAACCATGTGATCCATTATTTTCCATCTATTGAATATTCTAATACGGTGCTTGAATTGATGCTTCAAAAGTCTCGAAGAGTTGTTTCTATTTCAGCTATCCCTGACTTAAACCTTAAAGATGAATCTGAAAATGAAAGAAGGGGGCTACTAAGCTCCGAAGAATATGAGCAAAAATATAAAGGTTTAAACATTCTTTATTACCAAAGAGAGTGGTTTGAAAAATTAGCATCAAAGCATGGCTATAGTATTCACTTTTATGATCATGAGATGCCTGGTTTTGCCCAGAATCGATTTAGATTTGATTGTGTGATGACACGAGTTTAATCACTAGACTGTTTAATGTTCTTGTTACATCATTTTACCAAAGGTTTGTGAATCATGAAAGACAAGATAGACCCAGTCTTAGAAATCTCAAGTCATCCGTTTTTCATTGGGTTGGTTGATCCTGATACTAAACACAATTTGCCAATGTTTTTGCCTTTTAATTTAGGCGTGCATCCTAGATACGCTATCCCAAGATTGATATTTACCCATGAAATTCGGGATGCTTTAAATAAAGCGTATGTTGCAGGAAGCATGATTTCAACGCCACTTGGCGAAAGTAAGCTGGCTAAGACCAGAATGAACGAGATGTTAGAGAAATTGTTATCGTTATTTAATGGTGCGATAAAGGGCAAAAAGTTTCTCGAAGTAGGGTGTGGTAATGGGGAGTTACTTAATCAGTTAAAAATAAGGGGGGCGGTTGTAACTGGATTGGAAATAGGGCCTCAGGCAAATGTAGTGGAAGAGCGATATAGAATTAGTGTAATCAAAGATCCGTTAACTGTAGATTCAGTGACTGAAAAATTTGATTGCATATACTCTTATGGATGTCTTGAGCATATTGAAAATATCGAAGAGTTCTTTGAGGCAAGTAGGTCGTGCTTGAATGAAAACGGTCTTTTTTTTCATTCTGTACCTAATGCCGCACTTTCATTTGAAAATGTACAGTTAGACCATTTATTGCATGAGCACATTAATTATTTTACTCCAGCCAATGGGGTGGCACTTTTTAATGCTCAAGGGTTTTGTTCGGCTGAATCATCACTGACACGTGCACGAAATGAACTCATGCTATGGGGATACTATCAAGTTAACGCAAATTCAAGATGGCTAGTAGAGCGAGTTCCGGAAGAAATTGAAGGCATAAGAAAATATGCAGAAAATCTTAATGGAAAAATCAATAAAACCCTATCAGTGCTTAAACAAAAGATAGAAGAAGGGCTATCAATTGGTTTCTATGCAGGTGGTTACGAATATGGTACCCGTCTAGATATCAAAGGAATTCGCTATTTTGATGGTGACACATTTAAACATGGAAAACAGTGGCTAAAGGGAATGCCATTGATCGAGTCTCCAGAAGAGTTAATTGCTACTCCAGTTGATCAACTTGTTGTCTGTAAACCGCATTATTTTGATCAAATTGAGAATAGGCTCGTCGATTTAGGATTAAATCCTAAAAATATTATAAATATCGATACTCTTGCCAGTATTATATAACCCCTGACGTTTCAAAAAAATCTGGATAAAGATCGTTTTACTGCTTTAGTTACTTCATCTAAGGACATATATAAATTTTGACTGTTTTGTTGAACTGGTAGCTAATTGCACAAAGATATCATAATCTTTATTGTTCTTTCGTGGCGTTAACTTAAACTTGTAAAACTTTTTTTGGCATTTATTTTATGAAAAGTGAATTACCTGACAAACTTTCTCAAATATTCCGAATTATTTTGGAGCTTTCTGATGATGCGGATACTTCGAAGATAAGGCGCATTAATCACGCACGCTGGGACTCATTGGCTAATGTTACGTTAGTCACAGCTTTACAGAGTGAATTTGGTATTACTTTGGATTTCAAAGAAATTGAACGGCTTAGTTCTTATCAGGCAACTTTATTATTACTTCAAGAGAAGCTTGAATGACGGTTTCAGAAGCTCAATTTGAGGTCGAAGTTACCCTAGAGGATTGTCAGAAATTTGCGGATTTGTCCGGTGACTGGAATCCGCTACATACTGACCCTACGCACGCAGGTGCAAGTGTTTATAGAAGACAAGTATTGCATGGTGCTTTTTCCGCCGGATTGATTTCTCGACTTGCTGGGATGTATCTTCCCGGAAAAGACTGCCTATTGTACGCAATGAAATTACGTTTTGTTACACCAGTCTTACCTCCTGCTAAACTTGTGGTTAGTGGAAAAGTTGTTACAAGCTCCAACGAAATAAGCCAGGTGAAAGCTAGCATTAGTGATGCAGTTAACGGATCAGTATATGTTGAGGCATTTTATGAATTTGGAAGTCATAGAATGTCAATACCAACGGCAGCTTTAGCTTCTGAAAAAAAATCCACTGTTTCAGATATGCCATTAGTTTTAGTAACTGGCGGATCAGGAGGCTTGGGAAACGCTTTACTGCAGCGATTAGGTGAGCGTGGTCAATCTGTTACACGTAATAAAGTCACTGGCCGACTAGATATTGACAATTTACCTGGTATTTTGAATGAACACCCAATTGAGGCAATTGTTCATTGTGGATGGCCTACCCCTGATAATAGACGATTTATTGATCAGGAAAATCCAGTGCGTTCGATTGAGCAAAATGTATCAGGTCCACTACAAGATATTCAATTTCTTGCTTCTCTCATTGCACGAAAAGGATGTGAGAATGCCCCCTTAATTTTGATAGGATCAACCTATGCAAAACCAGGGCGACACTATTTTCGCATGCCATTATACAGCATTGCTAAATCGACTATACCTACTGTAGTTGGTGTCCTAGCATTGGAATTAGCATCAGAGAACCGACGTTGTTTAGGCATTGTTTTTGATATGCTTGACGGTGGTATGAATAAAGGGATTAGCGAATCAGTCCGATTGGCTAATGCAGATCGCTCCCCCTGGGGAGATTTAGGTACCCCTGATGAGGCCGCAGAGCAGATAACTTGGTTACTCGAAAACCAAAGTAAACTTATTAGTGGAGCGACCTTAACTCTTTCTGCGGGAGCAATCCCGTGAATTTTCTTGAAGCTAGCCGTATACTCGCTAAATTTACTGATGGGGATAAGTTATCACTTCGTATTGCAGCATCTGGGAATATAGAGCCTCTTTTGCTCTATATTCGTGCAGCAGCAGCAGTACAGGGTAAATCTGCAATATTAAGTACCCTGCCATTTGGTATGTTAAGTCAAGCACTTCTAACTTCGCCAATCAAGAATGAGCAGGAAGTTTTATTATTGTTTCCCTGGGATTTTTTACCAGAGTGTGATTGGAGGTCCGGTATACCAATAGATGTGCCTCATTCAAGTGAATTGCTAACAGCTGCACAGAAAGTAGCGAATACTATAAACCAACGTCAAAGTGCTCTTTTGTATTTGCCTGCACCTATACTACCTCTTTATTCTGATCCAATGGAATGCTCATCGTTAGGTGTAGGATTATCTGGATTAGCATCTAGCCTTGGCGCTCAATTTATTGATCCAGTATGTTTTTCTTTAAGTAATTATTTAGCAAGTGGTTTTCCCATTGCTGGAGAGCATATGGGAGAAGTAGCAGATATTCTGGTTAAACAGAGTATTAAACGCAAAGAAAGTACCGCTAAGGTATTAGTTACAGATCTTGATAATGTGTTGTGGTCTGGTCTGGCGGCAGAGGACGGGCCAACTGGCATTCATTGTGATTCCGAGGGTGTTGGCTATCGTCATTTTCTTTACCAGGGTTTATTGGCTAAGTTAAAAGCAAGTGGTGTTCTATTGGCTGCGGTTAGTCGAAATGACTTAGAAGTTGCACGATCTCCAATATCAGCTGGCAAAACGCTTTTAACTGAGAACGATTTTATTGAAATTTTAGCCAGTTATGAGCCAAAATCCGTACATATCCGACGACTTGCTGAAACTTTTAATTTGAGTTTAGATGCTTTTGTTTTCGTTGATGATAATCCTATTGAGCTAGCCGAAGTGAGTGCTGCTTTGTCACAAGTTAGGTGCTTACAATTCCCTTCTCATGATGATCAGTTAATACAATTATTTGATGACTTATCAAAGCTATTTGCCCGTCGATCTGTTAGTAGTGAAGACAAGCATCGAACTGAAATGTATCGTCGTCGTAAACACACCGCTTCTACAATTTCATTTGTTGAACAAACTGGTGCTGATCTTACAGACTTTCTTGCTAAATTAGGTATGGAACTAACGATATTCAATAGAAGTTTTGGTGACAGAGCGCGTGCGATTCAGCTCATTAACAAAACCAATCAATTTAACCTAAATGGGCGTCGTATGACTGACAACGAGGTTGCCAATATTTTAAATCGAGGAGGACACTTTTTTACTGCAAAGCTGGATGATCGTACCGGAAGTCATGGTGAAATATTGGCCTGCTTAATTGATGAGAAGCAACACATTCTTACTTTTGTTCTTTCGTGTCGAGTGTTTCAACGTCGTGTTGAGCATGCTTTTTTCTGTTGGTTAATACGTCATCTTGGAACTGAATTAACGCTATCTTATGCTTCAACGGAAAAAAATACACCTATGAGTGATTTTTTGAAAGATCAAGCCTTTGCAGTAAATGAGGATAAATGTGTTTTAGATGGCTCTCAGTTTTTATCGAGTCATGCTGTGGATCTTGAGTTATTTAGTTTGAAGGAGATTGACATTGCTTGAGTCCGAGGCCCGTTCTACTTTAGAGGGTATACTTGACAAACTTGGAATAAAATCTGGTGACCGTATAATGCTGGGAATCGATATGAGTAAGCTGCCACTTCCCAGTTACGAGGCTGCACTTAGTATTGAATCTTTTCGTGAAAGAGAACAAAAGTGGTGTCAATTTGTATTTGATATCCTATTAAATCATGTTGGATCATCTGGAACGATAATTGTTCCAACGTTTACGTATAGTTGTGGTAAACCTGATAGTGTATTTAACGCAGAATTTACTCCTTCGGAAAATGGTCCATTTACAGAGTTTTTTCGTACACAACCTGATGCTGTGCGATCGCTGCACCCAATTTTTTCACTAACAGGAATAGGTCAAGATGCAGAAAAAATTTTAGGGCGTGTCGGCCGTTCTGCATTTGGTTCGATGAGCCCTTATTCACGTTTTGCTGCTAATAATGTTAAATTTTTATGTCTAGGAGTTGAACTCAAGAATAGTATTACCTATATTCACCATTTAGAACAAAGCTATGGTTGTCCTCATCGCTATAACAAGTCATTTGATACAACAGTTATTTGCAACGGGAAAAAGATAAAGCTGGAATGGTATGCTTTTGTGGGTTACCGTGGATTAAATTATACTTCAGACATTGCAAGCTTGCAGGATGGGTTAAAAAATGCAGGATGCTTAGTGAAGGAAGAGTGGGAGGAATGCCCTAATCATCTCGTTGAAATATCTGATGTTGATCGTATTGGCTACGAGCTATTGACCAACAATTCTTGCGCTTTTACAAGTCGTCGATTGAAATTTAGCTTTGACGAGGTTGTGGATAATGGTTTAGAAAAGGGTAATAACTCCAGCACGCTTTTAATATCTGTAGCCGAACTTAATCCACTTGCTCAATAATAAACCATTTGATGCCACAATATTATTAAACCAACGTAGTGAATTTCAATTTGAATAATGAAAACATTGGTGTGATTATGCATAAGTGGGCGACTGATCTATTTCCCATTTGTCGCAGTTTAACGGGTGAAGGTGTTAGAGAGACGCTAAATTATCTTAGTGAATTGCTACCAGGGCTTAAGGTAGAATCAATTCCTTCTGGCCAGCAGGTTTTTGACTGGGTGGTGCCAGATGAATGGATAATTCGTGATGCCTATATCACCGATGAAAAAGAAAATTGTATTGTTGATTTTAAAGTAAATAATCTTCATGTTGTAGGCTATTCACAAGCTGTTGACCAATGGCTATCTTTAGAAGAGCTGCAATCTCACTTATACTCCCTTCCTGATCAGCCAGATGCTATTCCATATATTACTTCTTACTACAATAAGCGTTGGGGGTTTTGCTTAAGTGAGAATCAACGAAAAGAACTCAAGCCAGGGTGTTATCGTGCGGTAATCGATAGTGATTTAGTGCCTGGCGTGTTAAATTATGGTGAGCTTATTTTACCAGGGTATTCCTCTCAAGAAGTATTGCTTTCAACATATATATGTCATCCATCTATGGCAAATAACGAGCTATCAGGCCCAGTTGTTACTGCGGCATTAGCAACGTGGCTAATGAATATTCCTGATCGAAAATATACCTATCGAATTATATTTGTTCCTGAGACAATAGGTGCAATAACCTACATATGGAAAAATTTGCAAGAACTTAAAGAGAACACGATTGCTGGTTATCAGATTACGTGCATAGGTGATGAGAGATGTTACTCATATTTGCCTTCACGTAGAGGGGGTTCACTATCTGATCATGCTGCTCTACATGTTCTAAAACATCTGGCGCCGGATTTTAAACGCTATAGTTTTTTAAATAGAGCAAGTGATGAAAGGCAATATTGTTCGCCTGGTGTTGATTTACCTATTGCATCGATAATGCGCAGTAAATATCATGAATATCCAGAGTACCACACGTCATTGGACGATCTCACTTTGGTTACTCCTAAGGGGCTAGAAGGAGGATATACTGCATTACGTAAATCAATCGAAGCAATTGAGTACAATTTTAGACCATTAGTAACTGTTCTCTGTGAGCCACAACTCGGTAAACGTGGTCTATATCCTACACTGGGGACAAACTCATCGGGTATAGCTAAAAATCATCTTATGAATCTTATTGCGTATAGTGATGGAACTCGAACACTTCTTGAAATCGCTGAGATTATTAAAGCCCCGGTTTGGGATCTTTTACCAATTTTTCAGAAATTGAAAGAACATGGATTGTTAAAAGACTTAGACAACGAAGGATGAGCCTGATTTATAGTTATCGACTTTCTCGGTAATACTGAATAGAAACTTTTCTGCTAGTTTGTTCCCTGATATATCCATCGCCAGTGGGTACAAACGTTTCATTTTTGTTTTGACGTAATAATGAATAATTTACATATCTGAATCCGTTTTGGAATAAGTTGAATTAAAAATTAAATAAAATGAGTCATACTATGAAAACTGTTATCCTTTGCGGTGGCCTAGGTACCCGCCTTTCTGAAGAGACCCATCTTAAACCAAAACCGATGGTTGAAGTTGGTGGGCGCCCCATTCTTTGGCATATTATGAAGATCTATGAACGTCATGGAATTAACGATTTTATTCTGGCATTGGGTTATAAAGGTGAAGTGATAAAGGATTACTTTCTCAATTATCACGCCCGTTTGAGTGATTTAACGGTTCGATTGAAAAACGGCCAGGTTGATTATACTAATCCTACGGCAGAGGACTGGGATGTATCACTAATAGATACAGGCGCTAGCACATTGACTGGAGGGCGCTTATTGCGATTAAAATCACATCTTCAGACGTCAGGCACTTTCATGTTGACCTATGGGGACGGTGTTTCTGATGTGAATATTACAAAATTATTAGACTTTCATCGGTCACATGGAAAGATAGCAACGGTTACTGCTGTACGTCCACCCGTTCGTTTTGGTGATCTTACGATTGATAATAATAAAGTCATTGCATTTCAAGAAAAATCACAAGCCGGGGAGGGATGGGTAAACGGTGGTTTTTTTGTATTTGAACCAGAGATTTTAGATTTTATTGATGATGATTCAACAATGTTAGAGCGTGTTCCACTTGAGCGAATAGCTGAGCAGGGTGAGCTTATGGCATATCATCATCCTGGGTATTGGCAATGCATGGATACCTTGCGTGATAAAATCACATTGGATAATCTGTGGGAAAGCGGAGAGGCTCCATGGAAAGTTTGATTCAATGAATTATTTTTCAAATATTTACAGTGGTCGTCGAGTTTTAGTTACTGGACACACTGGTTTTAAAGGTTCGTGGTTGTCGCTTTGGTTGTTGCAACTCGGTTCCGAGGTAGCAGGTTATTCACTTGATGTACCAAGTTCCCCTTCTAATTTTGAATTACTTGGACTTGCTGGTCGCTTGAATCACTATGAAGGTGATATTCGTAACAAAACTAGATTAGCGGAGGTAATTGACGAATTTCGGCCTGAAATGATATTTCATCTTGCAGCGCAAGCTCTTGTGCGTCGTTCCTACGCTGATCCTGTAACTACTTTCGAAACAAATACCATGGGGATGGTAAATCTACTCGAATGTGTACGCACTCGCCCTTGGATTGAAGTAGCGGTATTAATAACTAGCGATAAGGCTTACCGCAATGATGAATGGTGTTGGGGGTACCGAGAAACCGATGCACTGGGGGGGCATGATCCCTATAGCGGATCCAAGAGTTGTGCAGAATTAGTTGCACATTCCTATTTTCATTCTTTTATGCGTCATTCATCTACTCGTGTTGCCACCACCAGAGCAGGTAACGTTATCGGTGGTGGTGATTGGGCTGAGGACCGAATTGTACCCGACTGTATCCGAGCATGGTCAAAAGGTGAAATTGTTTCTGTGCGCAGTCCTCAAGCTACACGACCCTGGCAACATGTGCTCGAGCCTTTGAGTGGCTATCTTTGGCTAGGTGAACATTTGTCGCGACAGGTTGAAAAACTCAATGGTGAAGCTTTTAATTTTGGTCCAGATGCACATGTAAACCAAACCGTTGGCGAGTTGCTTGATGCTATGTCAACTCGATGGCCGGGTGTACGCTGGCAGGTACCTAAAGGTTGTGAACAAGAGGGATATGAAGCTACATTGCTTAAACTATCCTGCGATAAGGTGTTATTCTATCTTGATTGGCGAGCTATTTTGCAATTTCATGAAACTGTAGAATTCACGGTTGATTGGTATCGAACTGAACATGAGGGCCATCAGGATATTTATGAATATTCAACTAGTCAGATTGAACGTTATTCTCAGTTGGCTCAGGCGAGAGGGTTGTCGTGGGTCCAAAAGTGAATAGTTCAACTCGGATAGCCGGTGTTATGCTCAATGAACTAAAGCAGATTAGTGATGAGCGCGGCGCTGTATTGCACATGATGCGTAGTGATGCCCCTGAATTCACGCAGTTCGGTGAGTGTTATTTCTCTGAAGTGTTGCCTGGCGCCATTAAAGCATGGAAACGCCACAAGATTCAATTTCAAAACTTGGCAGTGCCTATAGGGCGCATTCGCCTAGTAATCTATGATGACCGAGAACATTCTTCGTCCTATGGCAAAGTACAAGTTATTGAATTAGGTCGTCCAGACGCATATATGCGAATAAAAATTCCACCAAGCCTCTGGTATGGGTTTACTTGTGTTAGCGATATGCCCGCTTTGATAGTAAACTGTGCCGATACGCCTCACGACTCTAAAGAAAGTGAACTTCGACCAGTTAACGATTCCTCGATACCATATTCATGGAACGGAGTTGATGAGGTTTGTCATTCATGAAGGTGCTGATCACTGGTGGATTGGGGTATCTTGGTGGGCGATTGACTCAATTTTTAGAGACTCAATCAGATTATGAAATTGTTCTTGGAACTCGGCAAGAAATTGAATTATCACAATGGCAGCAGCATGCGCAAGTAAGGCAAATCCAATGGAACTCAGCAAACTGTCTTCATAATGTTTGCGAAGGCATCAATATAGTGGTGCATACAGCCGGGATGAATGCGCAAGATTGCGCCGCTGATCCCATCGCTGCTTTCGAATTCAACGCAGTTGCTACGGCTCGTCTACTACAGGCAGCAATACAACAAGGTGTAAAGCGATTTATTTATTTCTCCACAGCTCATGTATATAAAAGTCCCTTAGTAGGTATTTTTACTGAAGAGACATGTCCTGTTGCGCTTCATCCATACGCTACTAGTCATCGGGCTGGAGAGGATTTGGTTCGAGCTGCGCACCAAAGAGGAGAGATTGAAGGTGTAGTGGTTCGTTTATCCAATGCGTTTGGTGCACCAGCGAACAAAACAGCGAATTGTTGGATGTTGCTTGTCAATGATCTTTGTCGGCAGATCGTTGAGACACAGCGTATAGTTTTACGCACACCAGGTTTGCAACGGAGAGATTTTGTGCCGATCCGCGATGTATGTCATGCAATTAACCATTTAATGCATATTCCTAAATACAGTTTAGGTAAAGGACTTTTCAATATCGGTGGAATGTGGTCACCAACAGTCTGGGAAATGTCTTGTCTTATCCAAAAGCGGTGCGAAAAATTATTAGGATTTAAGCCTGAAATCAACCGTCCTTCATCGCAATCTGACGAGTATCCCGATGAATTTAATTATCATATCAATACTCTTCTTAATACAGGTTTTCAACTTAACTCTGATAGAGTTGATGAAATCGATAATTTACTCATATTCTGTAACACATCGTTTTCACGACATTAAAAAAATATTTTAGAATGAACCCTCTTATTTCCGTTATAATTCCCACATATAATCATGTTCATTTTCTTGCCAAAGCGCTTAGGTCGGTAATAGATCAAACCTATCCATGTTGGGAGGCAGTAGTTGTTGATAATCATTCTCAGGATAATACCGATGAGCTTATAAAAGATCTCAATGAACCAAGAATTCGATTGCTTAAAATTCATAACAATGGAGTAATCGCCGCATCTAGAAATTTAGGTATACGTGACGCAAAAGGCGAATGGATTGGTTTTTTAGATTCAGATGATTGTTGGTATCCCAACAAACTTGAAGCAGTCATGTCAGTTGTTAAGTCTAATCATCATTATGATGTCATAAGCAATGATGAATACGTGGTTGACATAAAAACTGGAGCTAAGAAAATTTTAAGATATGGGCCTTACCAAGAGGACTTTTATGAAGCTCTACTTGTCGAAGGTAATCGCTTATCTACTTCTGCTACCGTGGTATGGCGTGAGTTTCTTATGCAGAATGACCTTCTCTTTAGTGAATCGCCAAAATATATAACTGTAGAAGATTATGGTTTATGGCTAGATTTAGCACGCGCTGGGGCACGATTTGAATTTATTCGTGAGGTGTTAGGAGAGTATGTTATTCATGGCAGTAACAGCTCAGCTCAACTTACACGTCATAGAGAAAATATTGAGTCGCTATTACATCATCATGTGTTTAATATTCAAAAATTTAATTCATCACCTGATAAGTTGTGGAAACAAGTTTATCCTCGAGTGGGTCTTGGTCAAGCTAGTCAATATTCTGCTCAGGGAAAAAAAGGATTGTCTCTAAAAATTGGATTGGAAATGTTAGTTAAATACCCTCGTGGTACTGTTAATTTTTTCTTGTCGCGATTGTTGCGACATTCAAAAAAATCTGTGATTTAAATGTTTTCCATTATTAGGCGCATGAGGTTTTATTGACATCTCTATTTCGCCGGGTTGAATATGACCTAAATTTTTTCAACTTGAATTATTTGTAGGATTGATTTGAGCTTCATAGCAAAAACTAAATTTGTTGCTAGCGCCCGAACTGCTTTGAAAGTTGCATGTCAACAGATAGGTATGCATTCAGGTCAAAGGATTTTAGTACCTGATTTTATTTGTGATGTAATTATTCATCCCATTGCTCAAGAGGGTTTAATTCCAGTATATTATCCAATTACCGATGAGTTGACTCCAGACTGGAATGTTCTTGAAACACTTATCGAGTCTTCCCTCTGTGACAGCATGATAATGGTTCATTATTTTGGACAGCCTCAGAAGATCAAACAATATAAGTCTTTTTGTACTCTGCATCAGTTAACTCTGATAGAAGATAATGCTCATGGGTATGGTGGTTATCTCGAAGGAAGAGCTTTAGGCACATTTGGTGATATTGGTATAAGTTCACCCAGAAAGTTTCTTGGTACTCCTTCAGGAGGAGCGATACATGGTGTGAATGATAAAACCTCATTGTTAATTCGCAAGTTGAGTTCTTTTCCAGCATATAGACTAAGAGCAATATTAAAAACTATTTTGTATTTGAATCAACCAGCTTGGCGTTTTGCTAAAAGCTTAATGGATCGAAGAACGAATTGGAATGATCCGTCTATATATGAAGAATCCGTACAGCTTGATTTTGGTATTGATGCATTTTCTCGCTGGCGTATTGAGTCAGCAGACTGGCAATTGGTCGCTAGTCGAAGGCGTGAAAATTGGAAAGCATGGTCACTCTTTGCACGAAATAAAGATCTAAAAATGGTATTTCCTGAGGTTCATCCTGAATCTTGTCCTTGGGCAATGCCAGTTTATACAAAGGATATCATAGAAAGAAACATTTGGTTGTCATGGGGAGCGAAGAACAAAGTACCTTTGTTTCCATGGCCTTCATTACCTTCCGATATTATCAAAGAAAAAGGAACTGCATTGGCGCGTTGGAAGACAATATTCTGCTTTCCTCTTAATGTATCTCCGCAAGAGATTGGGTTATAGGTATTCACATAAAAAGCCTGTGATAAGATTAAGAGCGTTTAACAAAATGAATTTAAACTCAAGTTTAGGGTGAACCCCAGCTCAGGGGACCGGTTTGGTTTCAAACACCTTCATTTTCAGGGATGAAAATGCAGAGCGTATAGGGATATATTCACCGCGTGTTTTGCAACCAAACCGATCCCCTGAGCCGTCGGCTAGGGGCGATGAATCACCAGCGGATGTCTGGACATTCATTTTATTAGACGCTCTAAGAATAAAAAGACATTGACATTTATAGGCTGTATTCTTGAAAGTAATAATTTTTCGTAAATTCGATGTTGAGCTAAAAAACTTTTGGATGCGACTTGAGCCACAATCGCAACACTATATTTTTCAATGCTATGATTGGCTGTCATTCTGGCAAGAAACCGTAGGTGATCATTCAATTAGAATTAAACCTTGGATAGCAGTCGTATTGAATGAAGAAGAACAAGTTCGAATGATTTTTCCTTTGGGGATAAGAAGGCACTGGGGAATACGGGTGCTGGAGTTTCTTGGTGGTGAAAGCTCGGACTACTTAGGTCCGCTGATACATGACAAATGGATGTCTAACATAGACAAGATACAATTAGCTTGGAATAGGGTGCTTAAAGAAATACCTGCACATGACATAAAACATTTCATTAAACTACCTGCCAAGTGGGGTATTGAAGAAAATCCAATATTGAAGATATGGAAGAGTACTTTACAGGGTAACTCCTATTCAGCCACTTTACCTTCTGATTTCGATGAATTTCGGTCAAAACTGCGAAAGAAGCTTAGACAGGATAATAATAGGCAACGTAGACGACTTTCTGAACGGGGGTTAGTTGTATTTGAGATTGCCAATAAAAATGACAATGAGTTGCAAGTCGCCCTTGACGTAATGATTAAACAAAAACGTCAGCGCTATCAAGATACTGGTGTTCCAGATATTTTTTCCCAAGAGATAGTCAGGCAGTTTTATAAAATGCTTTCAGAGAAGCTTTCAGGTGAAGGAAAAATTCACTTTTCTTTATTAAATCTAGAAAATGAAATCTTGGCTTCACATTGGGGGGCGACCTACCGTGGGCGGTTTTATTATTTAATGCCTACTTATGCAGGTCGCCAATGGGGAACATATTCACCAGGGCGTTTGTTATTGGAGAATCTTATTGAGTGGAGCATTCAGCATGATTTTAAGGTGTTTGATTTCACAGTAGGTGGTGAAGATTATAAAAAAGACTGGTGTGACACCAAAATGTCATATTTTGAACATCTGAGTGTCGCTAAGCCATTTGGAATGGCGTATTTTGGATATATTCGATTGAAACGTCGTGCAAGAAATAGTGAGCGGACTTGGCGAATTGTCAAATTCTTCTACTCATGGCTACGTATGGGAAACAAGATAAATAATAATTCAAATTAATAAACGAAATTTTGAGGTATATCCGGAGTAGCAATCACTCCTAATTCTGAAATAGTGACACCCATGACCCAAAATGCAAAGTCTGTTTCAGACGTATCAAGTAAGCCCATCATATTTTACGTGCTATCAATCCCATTGCTTTTTTATTATTATTTTGGCGAATTCCGTGTTGTTACTGGCATTGTTTATCTTGCCGCGATTTTGGTTTTTATACATAGCCTAGGTATATTCGGAAGGATTAGGAGTATTCAAGTATATGTAGTACTAGCTTTTGTTTTTCTTATGGTTATTTCTTTAACCACATTCACTAGTATAGTTCCAGCCCTGTTAGCGCTTAGGTTAAACTTTGGTAGTTTAATTCTAATATTAGCTTTTTCTTTTATTCGAGTGCCGAATATCAATCAATTTGTAGTTTTTCTTTCGATATGGACTCTAGGGGAGTTTTTTTTAATTAGGCTCGAGCCAAGCCTGATTTATACACTACCGAATTACGATGATAGCTTTAAATCATATCAGTTAGATTCAATATTTGGAGGTGTGCATTCTTTTGGTGGAAACCGTACGGTAACAGCAGTTATTTTACTTGCTTTGTATGCATTTCTAGAAGCTACTCAGCCGAAACGTAAATATCGTTATCTACCTTTAATCGCCTGTATTTTTACAGCATCGGGAACAGCTTATGCTTTGCTTTTTATATACCTCTTGATTAAACACCTACGTAGTGCTTGGATCTTTATATTAGTTGCTATGGTGCTAGGCTTTATTCTGTTTTACCAAAATAATGATGCAGCTCTTATCGAAAAATTTAGTTGGACATATATTGCATATTTATGGGATTTCAAATATCAGCAGATCTTATTGTATTGGGATATGACTGATACTTATGGCGTTATATTTGGATTAGGTTCAAAGGCACTTTTAACGGCAAGTAGTGAAGCTGCTGGTTATGGTTCGGCTTTTGGTGACTTTATTTTTCTAGACTTTTTTGCGAGATTCGGTTTACTGGGACTAATTATATTATTAATCATTCCAATCGTATTTGCTAGAAATCAAGTCAGATTTCCCATTTGGATTATGTTTATCGGTACCTTACATTATCATGTATTGTTTTCTTCAGCGGGGCAAGTGGTAATTGCTTATTTAGTAATAGTGGGGATTAAGAATACGCCTTTAATGGCTTATTGGCCCAAATTATTATCGAAAAATAGTATCACAGTTCGGTGTTGAACATTATCATTAATAAAATCGAAGTTTTATGAATTTTTTTCAGAGTATGTGAAGTTGAATAAAAGAACAAATGGCGGGAAAAACCTTACTTATACGATCAACCCAATTGTACTTCACCGTGTTGTGTCTGAAATTCCGGAACATTTCGAAGACATAACAAAAAATACATTTCAGTCCATATTAACAATACCTGGGGTTACATTCACTAGTATAGATTCAGCTATGAGTCACGAATATGACACTAATGTTATTTGCTTAACTTTTGATGATGGTTTTTCCTCAGACTGGGAGATTGTGTTTCCGAGGTTGCTGGAAAAGGGGTTGCAAGCTACTTTTTTCATAGTCGTAGATTGGATTGGTAAACCAGGGTTTATGTCTGCTTCTCAAATCCGCGAATTGAGTAAGAACGGCATGCAAATTGGATCACATTCACTCAGTCACCCTAATTTTCTATCTATTGACCGAGTAGCCCAAGAGAAAGAGTTGCGCTTATCACGTTTGAAGCTCGAAGATCTTTTAGGCTCAGCGATCACTTCATTTGCCTTCCCTTACGGTAGTGCGGATCAAAATATTATCGATTCTGCCTTTGATTCAGGTTATACGTATTGCTGTACATCTAGTCATGGATTGTTTTGTAAATCTACAACTGTGCTTCCACGAAACTCAATCAATAGTTCGATGGCAATTAACGAAGTGAGGCGGGTTCTTGAGGCTGATTGGGCTACAAGGCTGAAATGGAAAATTGAAGATATTGGAAAACCAATGTTAAAAAAATATATGCCTAACCTTTATCGTCGATTTAAATCTCAAATTATGAATAAAGAGTAGCTAAAATGCCGCAAGATTTCTCGGTTGTGATGTCAGTTTATCATGCCGATCACCCTGTACATTTCGCACAGGCTATTGAGTCGGTTATTAATCAATCTCTTCAACCTATAGAGCTTATTTTAGTTGTTGATGGCCCTATCAATGGAAAACTAAAAGATGTGGTTTATAAGTATGAGGGTAATCCTCTTGTCAAGTTAATGCAATTGCCTGATAATGTTGGATTAGGATCCGCAAGGCATCAAGCTATTCTCTCTGCGGTAACACCGGTCGTCGCGGTTATGGACTCGGATGATATCTGTTTGCCAAATCGTTTCGAATTGCAAATTGAAGCACTAAATACCAAAAAAATTGATGTAGTTGGTGCCTATATCGCGGAGTTTTCTGAATTTCCTGAAGCACTAGAAAGAGTTCGTAAGGTTCCGCTTATTCATGATCAAATTGTAAAACGGGGTCGGCTTCTCTCTCCAATAAATCATGTAACTATAATGTTTCGTAAAGAATCATATCTTCGTGTTGGTGGGTATCATGCCTTTCGTAAAGTAGAAGATTATGACTTATTTTACCGAATGGTAGTTGCAGGATTAAAGTTTGCAAATTTACCTGAGATTCTCGTATTAGTGAGGGCTACGGATGCACAATATACTCGTCGTCATGGGCTAGAATATCTACGAGAAGAAATAAAATTGTGCCGTGGGATGTTCAAATCCGGGTATATTGGATATATTGATTTATTGCGAAATTTAGCTATTCGAATTGTGGTGCGTTTAATGCCGGTGTCTATCTTGGAAATACTCTCGAAGAGGTTTCTTCGGGTAAGCTCCATAAAGTAGCGGTAAATATATCGGCCGATCCGCAATAGGTAATGATGCTCCATAGGTGAATACTGCTTCTTTAAGCGAGTACTGCTATGGAATCAAACGGATACAACAAATTAGCGGTTAAACTCTTAGCCTTAATCAGATATAATTAAATTTCAACAAAAATCAAATCTGAACCAAGAGTCTAACCATGAGCCATTCTATAAAACTATCCGTCAAACAACAAATACAATCGTTCAAAAACACCGTCTTGCAATTACCAGAATTGCCTTTCTCCGACATTTTATCAACGAATTGCTTGCAACAAATTATTGAGGACTCCTCTCGAGTAAGAGATCGAATTTTTACCCCTTTGGTGACGTTGAAAGCGTTTATCTTGCAGGTATTGAGCGCGGATGGCTCATGCAGACAAGCGGTGAGTCAGGTCTTGTCGGAACGAGTCAGTCAAGGCAAAAAAGCTAACTCAGTTGGCACCAGTGCATATTGCAAAGCAAGAGACGCTTTACCACCGGTGAGGGGTCAGGCCTTACATTTGGCATTCTATGACAAAATTTTGCTTCGCTCTCACACTTGACCCAATAACTCATAGCCAGACTGTCACCCCTAAATCAAAAAATAATTCATTAACACACGACAGATTTAAACTTTCTCGCTACCACTACCCACTGGCATTGCTCGGCTTTTTTTAACAGGCTTGTCAGGGACGCCTCAGCGTCACACAGAGTTGTTGTTATTGATTGGGTTGATTTTATTGGTTAGCGTTCTGGTGCGTGTTATACTGCGACGATGGATCATGATGGCGGTTATCATTTATTATTTTCCCATCCGGAGATGGTGGAAGATTTGCTCAAAACCTTTGTTCCCGAGACTTGGGTTGGGCAACTTGATTTTAGTACCTTAGCGCGTGAATGCCAAATTGCATGCGGAGGGTTTGGAGCGTCGAGAAGGCGATGTGATTTATCGTATTAATTTAACGAGTGGTGATGAAATATACATCTACTTGTTATTGGAGTTTCAATCCAAACCTCAACGTTGGATGCCTGTGAGATTGTTGCTGTATGTGGGGTTATTATATCCTGATTATATCAGCACCTGATCGGGGAAAGAAAACTCACGTCCAATCAGTTACTTCCTCCGGTCTTTCCCTTAGTCTTATACAATGGAGATCGACCCTGGAATTATTCCACTCAATTATCTGATTGTATTGCGCTTCCTCCAGGAAGCCCTCTGAAAGACTGGCAGCCCAATATCCAGTATTATCTGTTGGAAGAAAACCGTTATAAAAACAAAAGAGTACAAACTATCACAGGCTACTTATTTCAATTTGAGAATTGTTTTGATTATAATGTAATGAATGGCGTGATACGTGAATTAGATCAGTATTTATGCAGTCCAGAACAAGCCTCCTTACGCCGAGCCTTTGCGATATGGATCAGTAAAGTTTTAGCCCCCAGCAAAGGATTATCGTTAACGGACGTCAATACAGAAGATCTCTCAGAGGTAAAAGATATGTTAGCCGAACGAGTAAAGCAGTGGGAAAAAGGTGAAGCGAAGGGTTTTGAAAAAGGTGAATGTACTTTACTCGAACGCCAGTTAGAAAAACGCTTTGGGCCATTACCGGGTTGGGCCATAGAAAAACTCAAGACGGCTGATTGAATTTATCTGGAGCATTGGGGATTGCAATTGTTAGAGGCCCCTATATTAGAAGCGGTGTTCACTGAATCCCCTGAATAGTAAGGAATCAAAATTCCAAGCGATGCTAGGGTACTCTCCTCGGTTTGATTGTTGCCGCCATCTTCTATCTTAGGCTGTCAACCAAAAGTAATTTAAGGAGTTAAAATGAAAACGTTGGGATTTAGTACATTAAAGGGAAGTTCTGATGAACTGTTGCGCTGGACTAAAAGTAACGAGGTTGTCGTTATGACAGACAATGGCAAGCCGGTGTCATTGTCCATTCCATTTGATGATGCGTTATTACATGAAGGATTGCATATTCGGCTCGCCGCTAAACTATTCGAGGAGGGTGTGTCTACACTTGCAGATGCAGCAAAAATCGCCAATACACCCTTAGAAAAATTTATCCAAAAACTAGGTGCCATGGGCATGACTGTGGTTGATTATGAGGCTGATGAATTAGATCAGGAGCTTAAGGTACTTGGCAAATAAAATTATTGTCGCTGATTCAGGGCCATTAATTGCGCTTGGTATTGTTGGGTTACTACCTCAACTCAAACACTTGCTAGGTGAAATCATTGTGCCGGAAACGGTATACCAAGAATGTATTGTCGAGCGAGACAGGCCAGGCGCAAAATCAATTTATAATGCAGTACAAGCCACATATCTCACCCTGCAACAAACACCCGCATCAATCATTTTATCCGAGCTTTGTGACATATTAGATCGAGGTGAGATTGAAGCAATTTCACTTGCAAAATCGATGTCCGCCATAATACTCATTGATGAAAAAAAAGGACGAACTGTCGCACAGCACTATCATCTTGATGTCATTGGCAGTATGGCTGTCATTATTACAGCAAAACAATCTGGCATAATTAAAACAGTTGCACCGCTTATTTCACAGCTTGAGGTGCACGGATACCGCTTATCAAATCAACTTAAAAAAAATGTTTTGAAAAGAGTTAACGAGCAATAACCCGTTTTTTTTCGTTTTTTTCAGGAGTAGAGTTATGTTCTCGCCTCGGATTTCATGGACGATGAAACGGAACAATTTTGGCATTGGCGAAGCATGTGGGTTGTTTGAATCTGGGGCGTAGTATTGTCATGAAGTTATGTCAGGATTATTCTGAGGCGCGCATTTATCGACATCGCCATCAAATTTAATGTGGGGCTACAGCACGACAGCACGGTTTCGCAGGCGATTGGACGTTTAAAGAAGATGGCACCTTGAGTAAGTTGTTAAAGATAATCAGTCAAGACTTATGATGATCGGATTGGAGCAAACTCTTTGTTGATTATTTGTGTAAAATGGCCGAATTCGGGTAGTTCTGACTAACTGTTACGTTGGACTAAAGATAGCGAGATTGCGGTTGGGGGTCAGGCCTTACATTTGACATTCCATGACAAAATTTTGCTCCGCTCTCACACTTGACCCAATAACTCATCGCCCGATTGCCTCCC
>Ga0316205_10000867_pt1 | contig 44796 bp, 76 predicted proteins | sample 3monthpyrite_MG_FD_204941 | JGI IMG/M metagenome (GOLD analysis project Ga0316205, IMG submission 204941) | Microbial mat bacterial communities from mineral coupon in-situ incubated in ocean water Damariscotta River, Maine, United States -... | ecosystem: Environmental > Aquatic > Marine >...
CACTAACAATAGTCATGAACCTATCAAGGATTGCATCAATACCAGCAAAAGTAACATTGTGTTTTTCATATGTTTCTTGAGAATCTAACAAAGTGATATTGTTATTTGCTTTTAATATTTTAGCTAACATAAATCTTTCAGTTAAAAGTTTCTCACCTTCGGGACTACTTAACATAGACATTAAATCATTAACTTTAATTACATCTACATTAGATTCAAACAATAAAGAAGCTGCTGAATCATTGGCTATACCCGCATTAATTAACGATTCATAAACACGGCCTAAAATTGAATCATGCCAGTATCTATTTCTGACTAACACATTGTAAGGTAATAGCTGACCATCAAAACGCAATATTCGTGTGTGATGTATTTCTATTGGTGTTCTAGCTAATCGGTATGATTCAGGGAGTAAGAAGTTTTCAGAAAAAGGATCTGTTTGATTAACTTTTGCGTATTGTGCATTCTCAGAATCATAAACATGTAATGATTTTAATGAACCTTCTTTAATACTGTTAAGATCTAAAGGTTCATGTGGTTCACCCGTATTTTCAATATTCATTATAATTAAACCACCACCATAAAGCCTAGCCCACCTTTTAGCAGCGTTAAACATGTACTTAACTTTTAATGCATTTTCAGCTTTTTCTATTAACTCTACCTGTTCAGAATCTAAATCTTTATCTGTGAATTTACGCCATTCACGCGTCATTTCATCAGGGATAATATCTACTATTTTTCCTGCTATCCAATCTTCACGGTACATTGCTTCTAATTGTGCCCGTGGTATCCCACCCTTACCTACAAAATTAGAATGCATTCTTTTATCATTGCCAGTATTCATATTGGCTACTAAATTTGTAAGTGTATCTTTTAATACAGCAGGTTTAACATTGCTATCATTAATAGTACTGGTTTTAATTGGTTTTACTTTGCTATCTTTCATATTAATTACCTTAGTTAAATTGCACCTGCATAAATGTTATTACTTTCTATCAACATATCTTGAATGGCGTCCATCATTGGATCAATCTGATCATCATTCTTGTGTGTCATTAAAGGGGTGAACTTTCTACACTCCCCAATAAAATCACTGGTAAAATCTGCATCTTCAGGAACCCACACATTACCACTTGCTATTTGGGGTACTGTATCCATTGCCCTACTGACTTTATCACGGTTTCTTTCAATACCCTTGATAGGCATTGTATACTTTTTCTTAATGGCCTGTATTAATCCTGAACCGGATGATTTCTTTTCAACTAATACCTGTGTTACACCTACTATATTAGTTTTATGTGCATACTTATGTTTATTATAGAATGTTACTAATGCTTTTTCTAATTCAGGTGATTCAAGTTTTTCTCTAAACAAATCCAATAAAAATATCCCTTTAGATCTTGAATACCCCCAACATTCAAAAACAGTGTGATCATTATGCTGACCTTTTTCCTGTGCGGTATCACAGTAAATACGTTTTATTATTATATCTTTAGGAATTGCATTAACACTGTAGTAACTCCAAAATTCATCCTTAAATATTGCACCACCTTTAGGGCTTGGTTTTTGATCATACTGGGAAGCATAAGTGTAAGGATCTGTTTTTTCCATTAACTCTAAATCTTCTGATGTATGTTTCATCTTCCATAATGCACCTGAAGGAAGGTTATATTCTATTGGTATACCATGTGTGTACTCTGTGGGATACCAGTCTTTAACAGGGGCTTCAGGGATATCAGCAGGTAACATTAAGTGATGCCATTTTTCACCAGTACCACCTGTTAGCAAAAAACCACTGGGGTCTTCTTCATGTACTCTTTGCATTATTAAAATTATAGGTGTATCTGATTCAAGGGCTAAACGAGATTTAAAAGTGTTCATGAACCGGTTATTAATTCTGTTTCTTACTGACTCTTTATAAGCATCATCAGGTTTTATTGGATCATCTATTATTAAAGCCCCAGTAAATTTGTTTATTTCCATTCTACCCGCGCGAAAACCTGTAACCTGACCACCAGCAGCAGTAGCATATAAACCACCCCCCTGTTCTGTGTACCATTTCTTTTTTGAACTAACATCATTCCTTATAGGCATAGGAAATAGTTCCTGATACTCAGGGCTTTTAACAGTGTCACGTACAAGCGTACTATTCCACAATGCTAAATCATCAGAATAAGAAAGATGCATAAATAAAGCTTGTGGATTAATTGATAACCCACGTGCAATAAAATTAATTACAGCTTCTTCAGTTTTAGTGTATCCGGGGGGTATGTTTATTATCAATCTTTTAATTTCAAGATCTAAAACTCTTTGAAGTGTTTGGGATACTACGTGGTGATGGTTATTAACCATAAACTTTTTAGCTTCACGTTTTTTAAAGAAGTAGCGCGAAAAATGAAGACCTGATTTAGGAAGCAGGTGTTTTAGTATTCTTTTATCTGCATTGGTGTTTAAATCAATACTCATTTTTAAAGATCCTTTCAAACCTTTTAATTTCGGCCCTGCTTAATTCACCTACTGCACCCACTGTACTTTTATCTGTTACTTCTAGTGCTTTCTTTTTATTGTGCATGTACTCTAACAATGTTTTTGCAGCATCTTTACTTATGCCCCTTTCTACTGGAAGAAACCGGTATTCATTTTTAATTAAATCTATAAGTTCGTCATAATCCCAAACATCAGGAAGTTTATCGCCATACTTATGTTCAAGGTCTAACACCATTTCATAAATTATATTATGTGATCGTAGATCTTGACCATTAGCAAATCCCTGAAGTAGAGTAACAGGATCGATAAAACCATATTCATCTGAAAGGCTTTTTAATTGCTCCTGTAAATTCATGAAATTAAATTGCTGCGCTCTACTCATTATCGGTTTACACTTTTATTATCAATAGCATATAGGGTAGCAGGGATTTGTTGTATATACCACATATAGTAGGTTAGGCCAATACTGTAAATATGTTAGGTGCTAATATATAAATCTGTATCCGTACTCATTTTTGGCCGTTTCCTTTTAAATCAACAAGTTAGCCCGTTTTGTATCCGTACTGTATCCTTACTATTCCTTACTTTTTAAAACCACTATTACCAATTAAAACAACAGGTTAACAAAGATTTGTATCCAAAGTACCGGGTGTATCCTTACTATTTCAATTCATATATAAACGTTTTACTACTAATTCCCTTTAAAATTTTAAAATACACCTACTTTTCTACTTTACTACTCTAAACCTATTTAATAATTAAGAGTAAAGATATAAAACAAACCTAAACTAATGATTTTAATAATAAAACACCTTAACCCTAGTAAGGATACAATAAGGATACAGTACGGATACAGTAAGGTACAAAACACCGGCTAAACTATTGATCTAATTAAGAAACACCAAAACAAATAAGTAAGGGACACATTAGCCCCTAATATATACTACCTATCACCTGCACCATTTATCACCCATCCACCACATAATATTTGCATTCTCCCCGGTTCAGGTCTATATTTAATATTCCCTAGCCGGGTAAGGCTGTTAAAAAAGTGTTTACATCGCTGTAATAAATGTATATACTTTAATTTCTCTAATAGAAACGATAAAAACATAAACTAAAGGAGGTGATCCGATGCGCGGATAAGCAGGCTGTAAATACTCACTGTGAACTCTGCTACTATTTAACTACTTACTTGATCATTTTGATGATTTATAATTGAATAAAGCCCTTCATAGTTTGAGCCGGGGGGCTTTATTTTTAAATCATATCTTAAATATAAAAACACATAGAGATAAATAAAAATGCCTTCTGAAATTCAAATACAACATACTAAATATAAAAAAGATTATGCAGATTATTTAGAAATAATTAAACCTTATGTAGAAGCCAAAACAAAAATATATGCAACAGCTGTTCCTGTAACAGTTGTACTTTCCAATGGTGAAGTTAAAACTGAATACCACTTTAATAAAGAAACAAAAGCTATATTGCATAATTTAGATGTATGCATATTTAGAGAATTAGAAATATTCCGTAAATCCATTTAATAAAAACATAAAGAGAAATAATATTATGCTTACTGAAATTCAAACACAAAATATTGCTAATACCAATACAGTTACTGAACAATTAATATCTAATGCTATTGATCAAATCAATGCTAAATATTCTGAAGATTACCACAAACAAAACCCCCACCTTTTAAGTACCTTCATCGAACTACACAAAGATATTTATTTAGCTACTATTAATAAATAGGGTTGCTGTTATGAAAAAACTTAGACCTGATTTAGTTATTATAGATGATCCTGTTTATGAAGATTCTGATAAACTACTACCTATAGAAAAAGTATTTGAAAGTTTACAGCCTTACCAAAAAGAACTAATAGTTTCTTTTGATTATGGTGCAACAGAAACACGTCTATTAGTTTTAATGGGTAGTTTCAATTCGGGTATGAAAACATTTACTAAATTAGCTGAAAGATTAAAATACAATTTAGTTATTGCAGATGAAGGTATGAAATCATTTACTAAATTTACTAAAGATGAAAGAAGATACGCAATAATTGAAAAGGAAGAATTACCTAGATTAGATAGACCACATTACAGAACCTTAGAAAAGAAAAATAAAAAGAGAAGTAAAAAATGAATAAACTTAAAATTTCTTTAGGTAGTACTGTTTATAGAGCCAGAATTAAACAGCAAGAAATTTCTGTACATGATTTGTTTAGAAAACTTTCATTGCCTGATATTAGAAAAGATAAAGATGGGCCTTATTTTATATTTGCTTCTTTTAATAAAGATATTAGGAATGCGGTTAATGTAGATAAATACTATGGGGCTACAATTGATTTAGATAACACACCCCTACCTATTAACGAAGTACAAGACCTTTTTAAAAAATACCAATACTGTATACACACTACCCACAGTCACAAAGCACCGGGCAAAGGTGTCAGATATCGTTTAGTTCTCCCCTACCGAAAACCATTAAGCCCTGAACGCCATGTAAACATATTACTATACATTATAAATATGTTAGGTATGGATAATGTGGATTTAAGTTCTAAAGCTTTATCAAGACCGATGTATTTACCTGCTTGCCCTCGTAGAAGGGAAAAACATTTTAAATTTGTGTCTAATGAAAAAGGGCGTTTGTTTAATCCTGAAAGAATAAAAATAGATCCATCATTACAGTGGGAAATTGAACAGCAGAATGATACTAACCAAATAGAACCATTAAATGTAAATGAAGAAGTTTCTGAAGGTGGAAGAAACGATAGCCTTGCCCGGTTAGTAGGTAAGTTTATTCACAATGCATCTATGGATTTACCACTAATAGAACAATCGGCTTTAGTGTGGAATCAAACTAACTGTGTGCCCCCCTTGCCTGATAAAGATGTGAAAACTATTGTGCATTCAATGTTTAAAGCACATAAAAGAAATAACAAGGATACCGGGTGGGGGTATGATGAATTAACCAGAAGAATTAAAGACAGCAAAGAACCTAAACGTGATTATGATTTATTCATTAATTTAGTAGCCGGGTCACATGATAAAATAAAACAATCAGAACAAGAAAGGTTAATAAGATTATTAAAAACAAAAACTGATATACCTTTAAAAATGGTGCGTGATGAATTGAGTACAGCCATTGCAGAAAGAAAGGGTATTAAAGCTGAAGAAGAAGAATTAGATACACAAAAATCAGTTAAAGAATTAAAAAAAGAATTCACTGATTGGGTATATTTACGCAAAGATGATAAAATGTATAACTCTACTAATGGTTTAGTTTATAAAGTAGAAGGGTTTAACAGGATGCACAGTAGCATGGTTGAAAAAGGTGCTATTAGTTCTGTTCTTTTGAAATTTAAAGGTTTGAAACAGGCAGATATTTTAGAATTTAATCCTTCTGAAGATCGTGTGTTTAAACGAGACCACATAATCTATGCTAATACATATGTCCCGCCAGAACTATTCCCCTTGCCCGGATCAGTACGGCCCATGCTAAAACATTTCAGGTATTTAATACCCAATAAAGAAGAACGTGAAATAGTTTTAGACTACATAGCATTCATAATACAAAAGCCGGGTGAAAAAATACGGTGGATGCCAGTTATAAAAGGTGTAAAAGGTATTGGTAAATCTATTATAGCTGAATTAATAATAGCACCATTAATAGGTATGAGTAATTTTAAGCCTGTTGATAGTAAAGCAGTTAAGCGCGATTTTAATTCATGGCAGTTAGACGCACAAATTGTATGTTTCCATGAATTAAAAATAGGTGATACACGAAGGGAGAAAAAAGCACTCACTGATTCTTTAAAATCTTTTATTGCAGATCCCACCATTCAAGCACATAGAAAAGGGATAGATGAATACACTGCTTTAAATAAATCTAATGTAATTGGTTTCACCAATCATGAAGACGCAATTATGATAACAGCAGATGAAAGAAGATTTTGCATGATTAGATCAGAAGTAGTACCAAAGAGCATACATTATTACAATGATTTCACTACATGGTTAAAAAATAATAAAGAAGAAATGTTAAATTATTTTGATGAACGTGATACTTCAAACTTTAATTACTCTACTGCACCTGATACAGAATACACACGTGAAGTAAAAGAAAGTTCTACCATGTGGCCTAATTCAGTAATAATAGATGCCATGAATGACGACCAACACCCATTTAATAAAGTGGGTGCTATGACGTGGGAAGGGTTAGTAGAATTTATTAGATCTGAATCAGTGGGTAAAGATATGATGGTAGCTGATAATTTGATCAAAGCCACATCATCACAGGGCTATTTATTAATTAATACTCTACGTGAGTTAGGTTTTAGAAAGTGGCATTCTAAAGACAGTAAAAATGATAGGGTTAGAGTTAATGGAAAACTGCACAGGGTATGGGTTGCCCCTAAACATGTGAAAACTTATTTTAAAAGAAATCCACATATGATAGCCCACCATTTAAAAAGTGAAAAACAAATTTATGATTTTGATGATGAACAGGAGTAAATAAAAATGAGAATAAACATAGAGACAACACCATTAAATAAAATTGAATGGCTAAACAGGTATATGTATTTTCATTACTGGAAAATTGATTTAGATCGTGGAGTTGTAATAATGACAATTAGGTTTACATATTTGGCAAATGCTACATGGTCTGGAATTGGGATAGGTTTAAATTTATGGGAATTAAAACACTTTCATAGGAGTAAATAAAATGTATATTAGAATGACTGATAAAGCAATTAGAGAACAAGAAGAAATAATTAGGTTAGAAGCTGAAGCAATTGAATTATTAAAATATATTGTATCTGAATTTAATACTGATCCTACTTCTGTTCAATGTTTTGATTTAAGAAAAGTAGAAGAAGCAAAATTAGTAGTAACCAAATTAAATAAACTACAGGTATTTTAAAATGGCTAATATAGTATATCTAAATGAATATGGTTTCTATTTAAGTGTTCATGAAGTAAGTTCACATGCACCACAAAAACAATTTGATTTTAATTGGGGTGAACTCAATGATGCAACTACTTTTAAAACTGCTGCTGAATTATGCAAGCTTTCATTTAAAAATGAAAAACCAAAGCCTGTAACTTTTGTAGGTGTAGAAGTAACTAGAACAATTAAAATAACTATGGATGAATAAAATGTTAGGAGGAATAAAAAAATTATTATGGTTTTATAAAATCAGAATTGGACTAGAAATATCTGCTATAAAAATAAATTTTAGAAACTGGTTAAGGAGGTAACTAAAATGGAACTAAAAGATATAAAATTTGGTAATATTTATTATTGTAAAAAACACAATTCACAATGTGTTGTTGTTGGTAGCCACTGTGATGATGGTGCAGCATTATTTATTGAACTAATTAAAGATAATGATTTAACTAGTAAATATAGGTTATCTGAAGCATGTTTTTTAACACCTTTAGAAGAACAAGGGGGGTAATATAAAATGTTAAAAGAAGATGCAGATAAAAAACTATGTCCTGATTTATCATATGAAAAAGATGGTGAATTAGTAGTACCATTTTGTTTTACTAATAGGTGTATGCACTGGCACAAACATAATGAAGATAAGGGGGTGTGTGCTAAGGGTGATAACAGAGGTGAAGAAATATTAATAGAAGCAATAGAGCTATTGCACTGGTTAAAGGCCCAATAACATGCACCTATCCTACGCACAAAACCGGGCATATACAAAGCTACATAAAGATGCATTTAAATCAGCATATGAGTTACAAGAAAGCCAAAATACTTTAAATGCGTTGGTTAGCCGGGGATTAGCTGAAAGAAAGCATGAAGCAGGGGCTTTTTCATTCCCTAGAACAGGTATTTTATATAGATTAGCCCCTAATGTATCTGATGAACGGTAGTAGACATATATTAGCACCTAAGATATAATTATTACAAGTTAAACGAAACCAGATAGTAAATAAAGGGGAATGATGATGAACTTATATTTAATAACTTATGTTATGTGCGACGATCCAGAAGTTTTAACCGAGCGAAAAGAATCATCTAGTATTGTTGGTGCAGAAACTGACTTTCAAATAGCTAACCCTGATGCGACTATATTAATGACTACTGAAATTTAATTAATCACTTTCTAAGCATCTTGAGGATACATTAATACTATTAACTAAAGGGGAATGACATGAGTATAGGTTTTTTGAATCCACGACAGGACACACCAACACCTAAAAAACGAGTAAACGACTCAATCGTACTAGGCACCTATAGCAGACCTGACGGATATGCGGGAGACTCGATTATGTCCATATTATGTCTAGTTGGATTAAATCATGACGAGGGGTACTTGGTAGATGTATATCCTTTTGGATTTGTTGATTGTCCTTATGATGACAATATTAACCACTTTAAAAGCGAAATAGAAGCAATTGATTATATATCCTCGCATCCTATTATTAGTAAAACATTTATAGGTAAAACAAATAACTAATCACTTTCTAAGCATCTTATTTATAGGGTGCATTAATACTATTAACTTAAAGAGGAGAACAACATGAAAGGCAACGGTCAAGGTTTTAATAAAACATCTGAAGGAAAGCTATTTAAACTATTGCCTTCAAACTTTAAACACGGTACTAAATCATATAATAAAAGACAGACAGTAAGAAATTTATACAATGCTATTAAAAGCATAACTGATTTAGGTAGTGTCTTACCAATGGTTGATTATTTAGCAAAAGATAAGATGTTAGCAAATAAATTTAACTATTAATCACTTTCTAAGCATCTTATTTATAGGGTGCTTACATAGTGAACTACACAAACACAGGAATAAAAAAATGCCCACATACTCTTTTATAGATACCCCGGATAGTAGAAAATATATATTAAACAGTCTTTCTACAAATAAAAATCTTACTCAGTGGGAGCGTGATTTTATTAAAGATATAAAAGAATACACTGAAAAAGGTGGGTTTTTATCAAATCCACAAAAGAAAGTTTTAAGTGATCTATGGGAAAAATACTAATGTGTAAAGTTTTAATTACAGATGAAAAACCCGAACTATATAAAACAGTTATTTTATATTGCCAACATGATATAAAAGGTGAAGGTGTGTATTTAGGAAATAATAACTACTCTATGCTTTGTACTCGACCTATAACAGAACATGGTAAGCCTATTATATGGAAACCAACACATTGGGAGCATTTGAAATGATCAAGCCAATACTGTCAGATAAAAAACTTCTTTCTGAAATTAGTAAATGGGTAAAACATCCATGTGAATCAGTTGAAGTAATACATGATTTAAAAGATACAGCTGCTACATTAAATAACTGTGCAGGATTAGCAGCCCCACAAATAGGGCACATGTTAAGAATAATTTATGTGGATGTGCAGGGTAAAGCTTTAATTATGGTTAATCCTGAAATAATTGAAACGAAAGGTAAAAATATTTTTGGCAATGAATCATGTTTTTCTGTACCTGTATCTATGAAATATCCAAAACGGGTTAAAAGAAAATTTAAAATTAAAGTTAAATACAATGCTGAAAGTGGTGAAATTGTAACAAAGACTTTCAAAAGTTTTGAAGCCCGGTTAATTCAACATGAAATAGATCACTTAGATGGAATACTGATATGAAAATTATATTTTTAATAGCGGTTTTATTGGATGGTACACCAATAGTAGAACGTCAAAATAGTTTAGAAGCATGTGTAGAAAGGGTTGCACAGCTTAAAGTTACTTATACATTTAAACATATTGCATGTAGAACATTAAGAAGATGAAATTAAAGCTTGACTTACATTAGCGCCTAAGCTATAATCTTTACATAGTCAAACAAAAGAGAAAAAGATTATGAAAAATACCACAACTTACATAGTCATTACAAACACAGGCTACAAAATGAGTATTAAAACAGCCCGTAAGAATATTAAAGGTGTTTTCTTTTGCTATAACACCCATTACAAATCATGGGTATACCATCTAACTACATTAGAACCACAGGTAGCAATGGAAAAAGCACGTGGTATATCTGGTAGGGATTGGCTCGATCAATGGCATGTAGGAACTTTAAAAGAAGCTTAAACTAGTTACTAACTGGGGGTGAAAGCCCCCACCATTCAACCAAAAGAGAAATATATTATGAAAAATTTAATTTTAATACTTGTATTGTCAATAGTGCTATTTATCAATACTGCACATGCTGAAAATAAGCCCTATTTTGTAACAGGTGAACCTTCATTAATTGTTAAAGTAGGGGGTGATCCAGAAACTAATGATTCAATTACTGTTATTGCTGAATTAGAAACCACCTTATGCAATGGGTATGTGTTCTGTTACAACCCTTCTTTAATAAAGATAGGGGATAACACAGGGCTGGGATTAGATGTGGTGTACAAGCCTGCTAAACGCAATTATAAAGATGCAGTAAGATTATCTTTAGGTGCTGCTGAATTTAAAGATCCATTGAAAGGTGACACCACTAACATCCATGTGGGGTTAGGATTTGAAGTAAGAATGTCTCACAGGATCAGAGGTATTTTAGCTGCTGACCACTTCATGCCTTTAGATGATTCTTATAGTGAAGGTTCCACCACTATCTTCAGTGCAGGCATTAAATACACATTTTAACAAGGTGAATATTGTGGAAAACAAAAAAGAAATATTATTAAATTTAAAAATACAACAGGCGAGTATATGTATTGTTAATGAAGGTACACATGAAGATTTAATAAAGTGTGTGCAAGAAGTTGTAAATGCTTATGAAAGTATTTCACATTCTTCAACTTGCCATAATAGAAGAAATTCTAAACCACAGGAAAAAGTTAATGTATAAAATTCAATGTAATAAAGTATTTAAAGGTGAAGGTAACAAAAAAGCCTTTGTTTCTAATAACCCAAAAACTTCAGAAAATGCAAGCTTTACAACTAATGAAAAATTTGCATATGAATTTAACAATATGGCTATCTGTAAAAATGTCCGTGATGATATTCTTTATGTAGCTGACAGTGTAACCATCTTTAAAGTTTAGGAAGGCTGGTAGGGCATGGAAGCCCATTAACTAAAAAGGTAATACAATGAATTTTCAAATGGAAGATAAGGATCTACAGGTAGTTGCAGATAAAGTACATGCAATGATACTAAGTAGAAAAACTACAGATCAATATTATAAAACATCTGAAGAACGTGCTTTAAAATTTGCTGAACACTATGCATCTAAACAGTTACCACGTTGTTTAGAAACTGCTTTAAAAGGTGTAGTTAAAGATAATAAAAAAGAGTTTATTAAAGAAGCTGCTAATGTTTTTGTTAACTCTTTGGATAAAGATGTACTTAAAGGTATGTTATCTAAAGCTATGGAATCAATGTTATGGGATAGGGTTACTATAGAAGATTAATTTAAATAAATGCTTGACTTATGTTAGCCCCTAACATATAATCTTTACATACACAAAAAACACAGAGAAAAAATATTATGAAAATATTCTATAAAGATTGGAACCCACGTGCAGAAGCAGTACATTTAGTTAACAGTGCTGAAGACATTATTAATCAATATGAAGCACAAGGATATACACTAACTCTACGCCAGCTTTATTATCAATTTGTGGCACGTGATATTATCGAAAATTCAGAACGTAGTTATAAAAATTTGGGTAACTTAATTACTAAAGCCCGGTTAGCAGGTTTAATTTCATGGGAAGCAATAGAAGATAGAAACCGTGAACATAATGATTTTTGGTATGATGAAGATGAAGCCAATCCTATTAAATTATTACCCCATTACATCCGGTTTGATCAATGGGCCAGACAAGATTATTATGTAGAAGTTTGGGTAGAAAAGGAAGCATTAGGGAATGTAGTTAGCCGTGCATGTGAACCTTTGTTAGTTCCACATATGTCATGCAAAGGCTATTTATCTGCATCAGAAGCATGGAGAGCGGGAAGAAGATTTAAGCAGAAATTAAACGAAGGCAAAAACTGTAAAATGATACATTTAGGTGATCATGACCCTTCAGGTTTAGACATGACCCGTGATAATTCTGATAGGTTAGAACTGTTTTCAGAATCGTATGATGTAGAAGTAACCCGTATAGCTTTAAACATGGATCAGGTAAATGATTACTCACCACCCCCCAACCCTACAAAAATTAAAGATTCAAGGGCTAAAGATTATATAAAACATTATGGTAAAACTTCATGGGAATTAGACGCGTTAGAACCACGTGTTATAGAAGAACTAATTACTAATGAAATTAACCAATATATAGATTTTAATATCTGGGATGATGTGGAAAGTGAACAGCAAGAAAAACGTGATCTATTAGAAAAACTTTATCTTAATTGGGATTCTATTAAAGAAGGTTTGTAATCATGAAAAATAATCCAGAGTTAGAAAGCATGAAAGCTACACAAAAATATTTTTCTAGCAAAGAAAATTGTTATATGGATATGCGTTATGTACGAAACTTATATAATACCCGGACTACTGAAGAACAAGCTAAAGCAGCCAATAAAGCTTTACACCTGATGATAATTTATTGCCCATCTGAATTAATTGGAATGGTGGAAGCTACCATACATGAATTTGAATGGCGTATGAATTATGTGGGTTTAAATATCAACTATGGTGAAGGGGTAAGTAGTGACCGATTATCACAGTCCTGATTCATTAAAAATAGGTTTACATAAAAGAATACATATTAATTCATTATGGGAACATCTAGGCAACGGGAATGTATACAAGGTTATTATGTTTGCTAATTTAACTTCTGGTAATCCAAATTATCCTATTACCATTATTTATAGAAATGAGGTCTGCGGTACTGTATGGGCCAAACCTATAGATAATTTTCTTAATAAATTAAAACCATTAGCAGGTAATTGATCATGTACACTTTAATAATAATTTTAGCATTGTTTGGTGAAAATATGCAGATACATGATTTTTATTCAAAAGAATTATGTATAGAAGCTGCTGAAACAATTAAAAAAGAAGTTCAAAAAGTGAATAAAGAAGCTAGGGTGTTGTATAGCTGCACCCGAAAAGGTAATTAATCATGAATACAATGTTTAAAGTAAATATGTTTTTTAAAGGTAGAACTACTATTAAAGAAATAATGGTTATAAAAGAAACTGAAAAATTTGTATTTCTTGAAAGTGGGAACAGAGTTAGTAAAATTTCAGAAAGTGCAAGGTGGTTTAATACATATCCTGAAGCTAAAAAATTTGCAATAAACAGAATTTGTAATGTTATTAGTAAAGGTAATGATATTATGTCAGATGCTGCTTATGATTTACAAAAAATCAATAAAGGTATAACTAATGGCACGTAAAAAAGTAGAAGATGCAAAATATTTAACCAATGCTGAAGCAGTTAAAAAAAGTAAAAATAAATACAAAGCTGCTAAATTAAAACAAATTAAATTGTGGGTGGCTGAAGAAGCACCTGAAGAAGAAAAAGCAATAAGAAAATATGCTTCACGTAAACCAAAGACAAAAGCAATTTTAGATAAATTGAAAGGTGAATAGCATGGGTGAATGTGAACATGGAAAAATTCTGGGCATTGATTGTGATCAGTGTAAATACAAAATGAATGTGGAAAAAGAATATGAACAGAAGCATTTACCTAATATGCAATCTTATATAGAAATGTTTTGTAGAAATAGAAAAATAAACTCTAATGAGTTAAAAATATTACAAATTACACCAACACAAACAAAGGCTTTAGCAAAGCTTCACAAACACATATGTTTTATTTACAAATATGGTTTAGATAAAATAAAACTTACTTTTGCTGTAGAAGATAAAAACTATGAATTAACAGATTGGGATATCATACCCCCAAAATCCACTAAACTAAAAAAGGATAAAACCATGAGTACTACATTAGATATAAGAGAAAATAAACATATATCAGAAATTAAATTTGATAATTCGGATGCACGTGTATTAGAAAATGTTACGGGGCTTGAAGTTTTAGATGAAGATCAAGATAATTATGTCTGCTGTGATTGGGAAAATCTTGATAATTTTATACTAGCAGCCCGGAAAGCAAAAGAATTATGGTTTAAGAAGCCTGATCAGCAAGACTCTTAAACCATGCAGCCAATGATACCCCCGCGGCTTTAGCTGCTGCCCTGTATCGTTTCTTTTGGGTCTTAGTGGCCCTGAAGCCGGGGATTAACTCAGATGCTTTTAAATGGGCTGGTTTTTGGGGTCTACCCCGTTTAATATTATTCATGGGTATAGATTATAGTATATACAATAAAATGTTGCAATTATATAATTTTTGTATATACTTTTAATAGTAGACATATTGAGAAATAAAAAATGAACCTTAATAATAAAGAATTTGTTATAGTAGCTATTTCACCTAATTCAGCAGGATCATCACAGACATTTACAAAAGCTGTAAAAGCAGCCCGGTTAGATTTAAACTGGTCTAGGCTCCCACCTGATCAAAATGATGCTAACATAACTGTTTATTTGTGCCATCATCTAACCCGGATTGATCCAATTACAGGGGCTTTAACATTTCCACCAACACAAAAACCATTTTTAATAGATAATATTAAAACACACAGACCTTCAAGGGGAAGAAGAAACTAATGATAGATGGTGAAAGAATTTACTGGAATGAAAAAACAGAAAGTTATCAAACAGAATTCCCTAATAAAGAAGATAGAATAGTTTATTTTATGGGTGATGATGGGCTAACTTTACATGAAGCCTTATCTACTAAAAAAGCCCTTGAAGAATTTATAGATGCTAAAGTAGATGAAGGTGTAAAACGGGGATTAAGACCACTAAGAAAAACTTTAGAAAAACTTAACAATTCTATTTATTGTTCACAGAGGTATTGAAAAATGTTAGATAATTTATTAGAAGAAGTAATATTTATTATAAAAATGTTATTCATAGTGGCAGTGGTATTATGCTGTCTTATATTTTTTATAGTATTTGGAAGTGAAACAGCTAAAGCATGTGAATATAAATCACCCACCCAAACAACAATTAAAATAATAGGAGGTAAATAAAATTAAAAAACTTGCAATTAAATAATAAATGTATATACTTTAAATTCTCTATTAAATAAATAAGCAAAGGTAAAAACTAATGGCAAAAATTACAATTGAATTTGATGATGGTCTGATGGCTGGATTTTTAGAACAAGTAGCTGAACAGGCTGCTGCTTCTGGTGGCACTGTAACCAAAGACAAACCTTCTAAACGTGGATCTAAAAAAGATGAAGCTAAAGGTGGTGCTGGTACATCCGAACAAATTAAAGAACTGTGTAATGCATTGTTAGAAGCTTCTGATAAAGCAACAGTTAAAGAAATTACTTCTGAATTCGGATGTTCTACAGTGGCTAAAGCTTGTAAGCTTGAAGGTGATGAAGCTGCTGAACTTATTGAAGCACTTCAAGAAGCTATCACTGATGCCGGTGGTGAAGGTGGTGATGATGAAATTACATCTGATGCTGTGAAAGTGGCTGTTCAGGCTTTCAGTAAAAAGAATGGTAAAGATGAAGTTGCTGAAATTCTAAAAGATTTTGGTATAAGTTCTGTACGTGGTCTGGGTAAGTTAGCACAGGATGAACTTGAAGAACTCTATGCTGAAGTATGTGAATAGCATTTTTTAACTGGATAAAAGAATACTCTTAATAGAGTGTTCTTTTATAGGAAGCCTGTTTTCTCCTGTGTGTAGTTTGTGTGGTCAAACTTAACAGGCTTCCTTTAAAAGAACATTTAATAATTATGGTGGGGGCTGCATTGGTGCAGTTCAGACGTGAATAAAAGGTTCGATTCCTTACCCCACCCCAAACAAATAAACATAGAGAAAAAACCAATGGCTAAACATCATTCATTAGGTGGTTCAAATACTTACACATGGTTAAACTGTGCAGGTTCAAGAAAAGCAATAGTAGCTGCTATCAAGGCCGGACTAATACCAGAAGAAAGCCCCGGAAATATTTATTCTGAAAAAGGAACAGTAGCCCACGGGTTAGGGGAAATCTGTTTAGATCTTAATTTTGAACCTTCAGATTTTTATAACAAAACTATCCCCGCTGTAATGGGCAAAAAACGCACTGCAAAATATTTAAATCAAAAAGATCTTAAAGAAGTAGATCTATCAAAAGAAGTAATGTCTTCTGAATACATTGAAGCAGTTCAGGTTTATGTAGATTATATTCGAGAAAGAAAAGAAGAATTAAATAATGCAGAACTTTTATTAGAAGAAAGTTATTCATTAGAAGATTATGTAAATGATGATTGTGGTGGTAGTGCTGATGCCTCCCTACTTGAAAAATTAAAATTACTTGAAATAGTAGATTATAAAAATGGTGTAGGTGTAGTAGAAGCTAATAAAAATCCACAAACCCGGCTTTATGGTCTAGGTGCAATAAGAAAGCACCAGAAAAAATATAAATTTAAAAAAGTAATGTTAACCATAGTTCAGCCAAACATCAACCATGCTGAAGGTAAAATAAGAAGTGAAACTTTAACAGTTGATGAATTGATTAAGTGGGGAAGAACAGTAGTTAAGCCAGCTGTAAAAGCTTTGAATGCTGATAACCCCGAACTAACCCCCGGTGAAAAGCAATGTATGTGGTGTCAAGTAAGGGGAATTTGTAAAGCCAATGCAGAACAATCATTATTAATAGCACAAAAAGAATTTGCTGATCTTGAACTTCCAGATGATAAACTTCCTGAAGTAAAAACTTTAACTATTGAAGAAGCTAATTTAATTTATTCAAATAAACCTAGAATAGAAAAATGGTTAAAGGCTGTGGCTTCCTATTTAGAAACTGCTGTAGAATCTGGTTCAGTAGAATTGCCTGATCATAAATTAGTAGAACGTATTTCTAACAGACAGTACAAAAGCCAAAAGTCAATATTAAGAAGGTTAGAAAGAATCCATAAAGGTATAGATTTATATGATAAGCAATTAAAATCACCTGCACAAATGGAACTACTTTTAAAAACTGAATATGGTTACAAAGCAAAAGAAGCTACAGCTCTAGTGAATAAATTTTGTCAACGTGTGAAAATTGGTGTTACCCTTGCGCCTGTAACTGATGGTAGACAAGAAATAGCATCACCTATTAAAACAGAATTCAAAGATGAAAAAGGGGGTGAAGAAGCAGCAGATGATTTTTATAAATAATCGAAACTAAAAACTTGAAAAAACAAAACTTGAAACTAAAAAATAGGAAGTATTAAAATGTCTACTATAAAGAAAAACCCATATAAAGTCCTAACTGGTGTTGTGCGATCATCATTTATGTTTTTAAATAGCCTTGAACCTGATGATAAAGGTAACAAAAAATGTAAATCCATGTTTATCATTCCTAAAAAAGATAAAACCACTATTACTAAAATGGAAAAAGCCATAGATGCAGCAAGCCAAAAAAAGTTTGGTTCCAAAGCAAAAAGAAATTCTAGGGCTTTTGGTTACCCTTTACGTGATGGTGATAAAGAAATTAAAGATGGAACATTGCCTGATTCAATTGATCCAAAAACTGTTAAGGGGTGTTATTTTGTAAACACTAATGCATATAAGTTGCCCGGTTTAGTTGATGCTGACAATGAAGTAATTGATGATAAAGATGAACGTGAAGATATGTTAGTTCCCGGTTACTATTTTAAAGTGTCTATTACTTTTAAAGGTTATGATACAGATTCTAAGGGTGTACGCGCTGAACTTAATAATGTTATGTTTATTAAAGAAGGTGAACGTTTAGATGGGGGTGTAGCTGCTGATTCAGAAGATTGGGAAGGGGATGGTGCTGATCAAGATGATGATGAAGGTTCTGATTATTCATCAGCCAAAATTAAAGAACTTTGTGCTGAATTAAAAGAAGAAGATGAAGATGCATTAGATGAAATTCTTGAAGAATTTGATTGTAAAAATGCACGTGCAGCTTCTAAACTTGAAGATGATGAACGTGGTGAACTGGGGGAAGCACTAGAAGAAGCATTAGGTTAATTCCTTTGCTGGAATATTGGGGGTTGCTTTATGTAGCCCCCTTTTTTAACTTTAAATAAAGGCTGATAAAATGACTGATTCAGAAACAGGATTAAAAGTAATAAAATATATTTTTAATGTTAGTTTATTTTTATGGGTTATAACTTTTGGTGACCCTGATATTATGGATGCTACCATTCAATTTTTATTTAACTTCAGATAATAAAAGGTAAATATTATGTCAAAACTATATATAGAACTAAGTGATGATGATATAAAAATAAAATTAGATGAATTAATAGGTGAAAGAATTAATAAAATTACAGATAATTTTATTAATGAAAAGGTATCTAAAATAATTGATACAAAATTAGAAAGATTAGATATTAAAAGTATTATTGTGGAAGCTGCAAATAATTTATTAATACGTAGTCATGGTGAACCAAAAACATACAGTTCTAATTATGCTAAAATTTTACGTGATGAAGCATGTAATCTATTAACAGAACAATTAAAACTTACACAATTAAAATTATAAATACTATGTTACCTATCCCGTTTGATAACACTGATAAATTTAAAGGCTTTATAGATCTTGATTTTGAAACCAGATCAGAAGCTAAATTAGTTACTAAGCAATCAGTAGGGGCGTGGTCATATGCAGAACATGAATCTACAGATGTTTTAATTCTCCGTTATTCTATTGAAGGTTCTAAAACTTATGGATGGTTATATGGTGACAGCCCACCAAAAAGATTATTCAGGGCATTAAGAAAAGGCCTATTAATTCGTGCCCATCATTCTTTTTTTGAATTTGTTATATGGAATCTGTGTGCAGTTCCAAAATTGGGGTGGCCTGAATTACATATAGAAAGATTTTACTGCACTCAAGCTATGGCATGTACCCATGCTTTTCAACCATCATTAGAAGCTTCAGGTGAACAGATTGGTTTAGATATTCAAAAAGATAAAGAAGGAAAACGTTTAATAAATATGTTTTCTAACCCATCACGTAAAGCAGGTGAACATTTTAAAGAACCCTGCAACTATTGGGGGGAGTTTTTAAATTTTGATAAGTATTGTAAAATAGATGTTTTAACTCAACAAGGGATAGTTGAATATTTACCCCTGTTAACTCCTATGCAGTATGATATTTTTATGCTTACTGAAAAAATGAATGCTAGGGGTGTTCCTGTAGATGTTGAAATGTGCAAAGGCGCTATTAAAATAGAACGTAAAGCAAAACGAAAAGCAAACAGGGAAGCAAGAAAATTAACAAATAATGCATTTAAAAAACTATCACAAAGGGAAGCTGTATTAAATTGGTTAAATGACAATGGATGTAATGTACCCAACATGCAGGCCAAAACTTTAGAACGTGCATTAAATAAAATGGAAGGTGAAATAGATGAAAATGTTTATAGAGTTTTAGAACTTCGTGCAGCCACTACAAAAACATCTACTGCTAAATACCCTGCTGCACTACAAAGAGTTTCTAAAGATGGTCGGGTACATGAGACTTTAGCGTACCACATTGCTAAAACAGGTAGATGGGGTGGCCGTGGTCTACAAACCCACAACTTTGCACGGCCCACTTTGCCTAAATGGGTAGACTATGAATACATCGCAGAACTAATAGTTAATCAAGATATAGAAACAATAGAATTACTGTATGGTGATGTAATGAACGTGCTTAGTTCTGCACTTCGTTCGATGATAAAAGCCCCCGAAGGATTTAAATTAACTGCTGCTGACTATGCACAAATAGAAGCCCGGTTAGTTTTTTGGTTTGCCGATGAACAAAAAGCCCTTGATATTTTCAGAAGGGGTGAAGATGTTTATGTAGATATGGCCTGTGATATTTACAGAAGAAAAATAACTAAAGCTGATGAAGCTGAAAGATTTATAGGTAAGCAAACTGTATTAGGTCTAGGTTTCCAAATGGGTGCAGATAAATTTAAAAGCCAGCTTTATGATAAATATGATACTGCTATTACTAAAGAGTTTGCTAAAGAAGCTGTAAATCTTTATAGATCTAAATATAAAAAAGTTAAAGCTTTATGGGGTGAAACTCAAAAGGCTGCTATTAACGCTGTTCTTTTCCCGGGTAAAAATTTTAAATGTGCTAGAAGAAAAATAGCGTATAAAGTAGAAGGTGATTTTTTATACTGTCGGTTACCATCAGGAAGAAAATTAGCATACCATTTACCTATAGTAAAAGAAGTTAAAAATCCGTGGGGTGGTGAAGGGACAATAAACCAACTTTCATTTATGGGTTTTAATTCTTATACACTTAAATGGGAAAGGCGTTTAACTTATGGTGGTTCACTAGTAGAAAATTATGTACAAGCTGCAAGTGCTGATATTACAGGGCACGGAATGTTAGAAGGTGAAAAAGAAGGGTATGAAGCTATATTTACTGTACATGATGAAGTGATTAGTTTAGTGCCTGAAGACTTTGGGAGTTATAAAGATTATGAAAAAATATTATGTAGATTACCTGAATGGGCTAAAGGTCTTCCTGTTGAAGCTGAAGGGTGGGAAGGCATGAGGTATAGAAAATGATGATAGAACAAATTATAAACTATGTGAGTTATTTAATTACTTTTATAATATTTTTATATTATTTAAAGAAGGTAAGTAAACATTTAAAATGTTTCCATAAGTATGGTGAATGGGAGATACTGGAAAAAAAGTATTATGATGATGAAGTATGCAGAATAAGACACTGTAAAAAATGTAATAAAAAACAAGTTGAATATTATTATGATTATTAAGGAGTAAATAAAATGCAACAATATTTAGATATGTTACAAGAAGTATTTGTGTGGGGTGATGAAATCGAAGGAAGAAATGGAACTACACGTGAATTATTTGGTTTACAAAATCAGTATGATTTAGCTAGTGGGTTTCCATTAATTACCACCAAAGAAATGAATACAAAAAGTATTTTGGGTGAATTGATAGCATTCATCCGGGGATATCATAAAATAAAAGATTTTCAATCATTGGGCTGCAATGTATGGAATGCTAACGCTAATTCTAGTTATTGGTTAGACTGTAGTTTTATGCAGCAATTAAAAAAAGATAATCCTAAAGCTGCTGATGGTGAATTAGGCCGCATTTATGGTGTTCAATGGCGTAACTGGACTAATGCAGCAGGTGAAAACACTGACCAACTTTTAGAAATGATTGAAGGTATTAAAAAAGATCCTTATGGGAGAAGGCATATAGTTGTTTCTTACAATCCGGGTGAATTAAACTACATGTGTTTGCCTTCCTGTCATGCATTTTTTCAAGTTAACATAACTAAAGCAGGAAAATTAAATTTAAAAATGTACCAAAGAAGTGCAGATATGTTTTTAGGTGTTCCATATAACATAGCTTCTTATGCTTTTTTAATGTTGATACTGTGCCACCAAACCGGATATATTCCGGGGAATTTTATACACACCTTTGGTTCTACTCACATTTATAAAAATCACTATGAACAAGTGGAAGAACAGTTAATAAGAATGCCATACGCACTACCACAGGTTTCTATTGATCCTGATCTTTCCCCTAACTGTGCTTTAGAAGATTATAAACCTGAACATTTTATAATTAAAAACTATTCACATGAACCGGCTATCAAAGCTACAATGAATGTATAGGTGATTTATGGATATATGGGAAAGTTTTTTAACAATCTATCTTTTAGTAATGATGGTGTTGTCTACTATGAAATTACCCGAAAGGATAAAAGTATTATCTAATTTGCAGGGGGCTATAATTGGAAACATACTTAAATTTATCACCATATTTGTATGCTTGTATTATGGTGGGTTTTATAATTGAAACCTGAAACCAAAATAGAAAATGATTTTGTAGAACTGGTAGAAGATAGCCCTTATTCAGCAATGGCAATAAAACTAATACTGTTTGCTGGTAGGGGCTTTCCCGATAGAACTATACTGGGTAATGGTAAATGCTTTTTTATTGAATTTAAATTGCCCGGTGAAAATTTAGATCCCCCACAAGTCAAATGGAAAAAGTGGTTAACTCGATTAGGAATGAAATTTTATGTTTGTACCAGCAAAGAAGCGGCGTTTAAGATCTTCATCAAAGAAATGGAATCCCCATAAGTATCAGCTTCGAGCCATAGCACGGGGTACTATTCAAAAATATTTAGCATACTTTTTAGATCCCGGTCTAGGTAAGACTTCTATTATTTTAATGCTATTTAAAATTCTGAAACATGCAGGGCTTGTAAAAGCTATGCTGGTAGTAGCACCATTACGCCCTTGTTATTTAGTATGGCCTAAAGAGGTTAAGAAGTGGCGCAACTTTAATGATTTATCTATCTGTGTTTTACACAATGAATGGAAGGTTAAAAAAGAAGTAGCCATTAAACAGCAGTATGATATTTATGTAATTAATCCTGAAGGTTTACCTTGGTTAAAAGCACAGCTTAAAGGTAAACGTAAAAAGAATTGGCCTTTTGATATGTTGGTAGTTGATGAATCTACCAAATTTAAAAACATGAGTAGTAACAGATTCAAAAACTTAAGGGGTATGTTAGGTGCTTTTAGTAGAAGATATATTTTAACGGGTACACCTGTTCCAAATGGGTTAAAGAATATTCAAGGTCAAATAGCTATAGTAGATCAAGGTCAAACTTTTGGAACAGTAAAAACTTACTTCTTTAATAAATACTTTAAACTAAAAGGTAAACCTGAATGGCAGAACTGGATACCTAAAGATGATGAATCTGCTGAATCTATTTATAAAAAAGTTGCTCCGTATGTTATGAGAATGAAAGGTTCAGATTATTTAGAACTTCCTGAACGTGTAGATAATATAATTAAAGTTAAACTACATAGAAAAGCGCGTAAACATTATGATGAAGTAGAAAAAGAATTATTCACTTTAATAGATAGCCATGATTTAAATGCTTCTACAAGTGGTGTAGCTGCTATGAAGTGTCAACAAATAGCAAATGGTTCAGTTTACTATGATGATGATCCCATTAACCCACAATATAAAAATAATGATTCCCGACCTTACCACATCATACACACTGCTAAACTAGATGCCATTGAAGATCTGGTAGAAGAATTAGATGGTAAACCTTTATTAGTTGGGTATAAATTTAAACATGATTGGAAGCAATTAAAGAAAAGGTTTAAAAATGATATAATAACTATAGGTGGCACTACATCTATGAGGGAAGCACAGAAAATAGAAAAAAGGTTTAATGAAGGTAAGATAAAAATACTTGCTGCTTTTCCGGGTACTGCTGCTCTAGGGCTTAACCTTCAAGAAGTATGTAATAATGTGTGCTGGTATTCAATGCTGCATGATTGGGAAGCTTATGATCAGTTTATTAAACGTGTAGAAAGGCAAGGGAATAAAAACACCCACACAATGAATCACCTGCTTATATCTGAAAGTACTGTAGATGAAGGAATACTAACCAGCTTAAATACTAAAGGGGCTAATGAAAAAAGTTTTTTAGATGCTATGGTTAAATATAGAAATCTTAAAAAAGTTTCTTAATAAACTTGCATTATTAAAGAAGTAGTATATCATTTATGATACATTAACTTTACAGGTGAATGGTAATGGCTTTAGAAGTAGATACAGGCGAATACATAGATAATTATGGTTCTTTAGAATTTAGGTATGCTCTAAAAACAAACCAAATTAGAAAATGGTTTTTCCATATCAGCTACAATGCTTCTTTTGTCCATACTGGTACATTCTATCAAGCTTGTGAAGCAGTGAAAAAACATTTCAAAAATAGCAATAACGCTAACTATGGAATAATTAAACTTTCTAAAATCGAAAATATAAACTAAAAGGTAAATTAAAATGGCTGGATCTAAAGTAACTGCAAAAAGTATTATAACTAATGGTATCATTAATGGTTGGACTATTGCCCGGATTGTAAAAGCTGTTCAAAAAGCTAAACCAAAATCAGCCTTCAGTGAACAGGTGGTAAGAATTTATGCTTCTGCATTATTCAAAAATAAGGAAATTAATGCTGAACAGAAAGATAAATATCTTATCCGTAAAAAAGTTAAAAAAGCAGTGGCCCCCAAAAAGAAGGCCGTTAAGAAAGCTGCATCTAAAAAGAAAGTAGTTAAGAAAAAGAAGTAATGAAAACAGTCATTAAAAAACGTGGGGATACAGAATTTAAATGTTCTGTATCTTCCATCTGTAAATATTCAGATCTGGTTAAAGTTGAAGTTTACATACTGGATGGATCTGAATCGGCCCTTACCACATGCAGAAGTAAAGAATCAAGGGCTGTGACCAGAAAACTGATAAATACCTTATTACATAAGTAAAATCTTATATTCCCTGTAAGCCATTATAAGCGTCTTTGTTTGTATGCCCCTTGTGGTGATACCTAGATAGGCCATTTAACAGCACCTACCCCCGATAATTTATGATTCTTCAACTGATAAAGATGTATTCTTTGCTGATATATCAACACCAACATCAAATGCATAGTTACCACCCCTGCCTTGAACGAACTTTTTTTGCCACAGGTCTACACCATTTTTATCAGTATCAGTAATAACCATTTCGGGAATCTCACCAGAATCTATTATATCCACCCTGAAGTTCCACCAGTCATGCCCTGAATTTTGGTTTACGAATCCAGCCGTATCATAAACTTCTAAAATAGTTCCATCATATTCATACCCAGATACAAAATCGATACTTTTCCCAAAGTTAATAGAACCGTTTAAAGTACCTACACTAAACGAATAAAAACTTTCGGCATGATTACCGGCATAGGCAACAGCTCCATTATATTGAACTTTGTTAGTATGGTAATCACCGTGCATAGTAACCAATGTACCAAACATTCCATTAGTTTTAGGATTAGCCATAATAGATAAAGGATTTACAGTATCATCTTCAGAAGTAACCATTAATTCATACTCTGAAGATCTAGCATTTTTTAAAGGGTTCTGTGCGCCTGAAGCAAAGTTAGAACCTGCATCTAAAAACTTTATACCATACATCATACCCCAAATTTTAAAAGGTGCATCTGTGTTACCCCCATCTAAACAATCATAAATTTGATTGTTAGATAAAACAGTAGTAGGGCCATAGTCGGGAGTGGTAAAGTTTACTGTAGCATCACCTGAACCCAATGTAATTCCATCAGGAGCCACAATAGTTAAAGCACCTAAAGTACCCGCCCAATGATTCGCAGTAGCTCTGTTAGAAATAGATGGCGGTTGTAAAGGTTTCATTATTAAATTCCACAATGTTTGGGAATTAGCAAAACCAATAACTGAAGAAGGTAAAATATACCACCCCATTTCATTATCCCCTGAATCATGATCCCCCCACTGTGGGAAAACATTTAAATTACGCATAGCCCAAATTCTTACTTTGTCTTGCCCCCACTTATCCATATTCATTCCCGTATCATTTACAAATAAACCAAAAGCTGCAAAGTAACCCATGGCATAATCATATTCTAATTGTGTAACACTGGATTTATTTGTAGGCCACCCTGTAACTTGATGCCCTGTACCCCCTGCACCTGTATCAGAAAGTAAAGCCCCATCTAAGTACCCATAATGATCATCTACATGGAATAAACCTAAAACTTTATTACCTGCTTCTATAAACTCTTTCATGAATGTATAAGCACCCGGATTTTCGGTAGTATTAAAACGGTTAGTATCACAAGAATTAAAGAATATAGAAAAATCTTCACCCCTTCCTTTGGGTGCTGTCATAGCAGAACCATTGTAAATAACACTATTTTGTTCAACTGTGTAATTGTGCCTTTTAAAAGCTTCTTGCCCCACAACAGTTGCTGTTGCCACATAACCTAATCTAGGTAGGGTGGGGTGATCTGTACCCACTTCCACCCAATCAATACCAGATAAAGTTTTTACAAAACCATTACACTCAATTGTAATGGGTGAATTGCTTAAAGATAAAAACACTACAGGAAAACTACTAGCTGTAGGAAAACCCGCTCTAAATCCAAATGCCTGTTGACTCATTACAATTTATCCTTCCAGCCGGGGTAAATTGCTTTATTACCTATTAACCACTGTGCCTTCATCCATTGCATAGCTAATTCTAAATCTGTAGGAATAGCATCAAAAAAGAAAACAGCAACGCCATGTAAATCAACTATTTCAGAACTAGCAGTTCCATTACCAAAAGCTGTGCTTTGATTAATATCCGTTAAAGTAGGGATATTTGTAGTATCAGGGGTTCCATTTATACTAAAAGTATTTAATGAATCTATCTTATACCCAGTAACTGAAACAGCAGGGAAGAATACTAAAGCATGTGCTTCAGGTGCAGAACCAAAAACAGAACCAACTGTAGCCCCCACATCTACTGTATCAGTAGCTTGATATTTTGAAGAAATTCCTAATATTTGTAAGCTTCCCGTACCACCTTGTACAGGTGCAGCACCTATAGCTAAAATACCTGAAACAGTGTTTAAATCCCCCACTGTCATTACTACAGTTACTTTTGATCCCGGAGATTTAAGAACCCCCTTAGATATTGGTGTACCTGCTGTAGCCTGCTGTGTAGTCATTTTTATTCCATCAGCATTAGTTATGGTTACTAAACCTGTAGTTACATCCCCAATAATATCTACTAAAGCAGTATCAATGTTAGACTCAGTACACGGCCAAAAATGTTGGAGTGAAGGAAAATCTTTTTTCAATGGAATAACGTTTAAAGCAGATAATGGTCTTTGTGAATTATGCATTTTATTTACTCCCACCTATCCAAATGTTAATTGCTACACCACCTACAGTTTTTGCAGGGATTCTACCACCGTTTAAACTTCCTTTTGATAAAGCAGCACTTAAAGGTATTCTTACAATTTGATTTAGTGGGATAGGTATCCACTGAATATCATCTACTGTGCTTTCCACTTGTGTTAAAAACAAATCAGCAAGTGCATCATTAGCAGGATCAAGACCTATAATTACATACTCATCACCAGTAGTAACTGAACCGGGTGCAGGTATAGCAAAAAATACTAGTTCTTTTACACCTGCACCTTCAGGAAATTCTACATCTTTTCGAGCGCCAGCATTATCAAGTTCTAACCACCTTCCACGTGTATAGCTTGTGCCACCGGGAACAGGGTTAACTTCTGTATTAGCTAGAATATTATCTCTAGCAGATTTTAAACTACTCATTATAATTTACCTTCATTGTTTAAGTTAATACCATCATCTTTAAATACTTCTTTAGCAGTAGCCAAACCTAAATACCCCAATACAATAGAAGCATGAAACCCTGCTAACCAAATTAAAGAGCTAATCATCTGTATTACTATTATTTGATCTTTTAGATCCCCTTCTTCTACTAGGTTTAGAACTTTCACCAGTATCAGAATTGTTACTATCCATATTAGCAGATAACTTAACCACGCCATTCTTCTTCGATTCTTCCACTTTTGATTTTCTAATTTTAACTTTTTCTGTGATTGATCCATACCATTCCCCTACATTAAAACACGGGCATACAATTTTATTATCTTTGGCATAATCTGAATGCCCTTTAACTTTATTAATGTTAAATTTAAAACACATACCATCAGCTAATAAACGCAAAGAATAAAGCTGTTCTTTTGTAAAATTGTTTTCTGGTTCACTATCAGTACTCACACCACCTACTAAACAAATACCTAAAGAATCAAAATTATGGCCTTTACAGTGTGCCCCTACTTTTTCTACAGGTCTACCTTTTTCTATTGTACCATCACGTAAAATTACAAAATGATAACCTATATCAGAACAGCCTTTAGACTTATGCAAACTTTTAACTATATCAGCATTTACTATTTCACTGGGTTTAGTACCTGAACAATGAATAATAATTTTATTAATAGTTCTCATAATTAATTACCTTCAATTAAACAAAATGATTTTTAGTTAATATGTTTTGTGCAAATGCACTATTAGAAGCATCTGTTTCTATTACACTGTTTAATGCTCTGGGATCAGCAGTATCTTTATTAGAAACTTGTATTTCTATAATCCCATCAGCTCCTAAAGCTTTATCTAGTGTAACAGTATCAGCCACACTATCATTTACCCATGCGGCTTTATTTAAACTACTTCTAATGTTTAAAGTTTTACCTGATATATTTGTAATTCTAATACTGTTTGCTGTAGAAAATGTGCCAATTGTCATAAAACCCGGATCATTTAATAATGTGGTACTGCCTGAACCCGTTGTAAGATTATCAGCAATTCTAACATCCGGAAAAGTCATAACTAATTGAGAATTACCTGAACTAACACTACCAGCAATTCTTACCCTTCTGATTACATTTTGTAATTGAGTGCTACTAAGTGCGTCATTTAACCCACTTAGACCATATGGAAGGTTAGAATCATTTTTATCAAAAGTACTAACAACTAAATAATCTAAAGCTTCGTTAACAACTGAAGCATTATTATCAATAGTCAAAGCTAATCGAGTATTACCTGATAAGAAAAAAGCAGTGTTTACATCCGCATAAATAATACCTGTAGCCGGGCCACTTATTTTTACACGTGTTCCTCGTGGGTATCTAGCTGTTAAGTCTACACCCACAAGTTCTACTGATGTACTTGAATAGTAAGTAGGTACATTACCATAATCAAACCACCTGTTATCTACACTGTTTAAAATCCAATTTGTATTAGCATGTAAAACCCCACCATCACCCACTGGATTATTTGCAGTATTGGGATCAGTTAAAGACTTATAAACAGATCCATCAGAACCTGTTACTAAGCTTCCTATAATATATGGTGTAGAAGAATCCCATTCAGAAATACCACGTTCGTTAACATGTTTATTAAAAACATCTTGCCTATTTAAAATCCAATTAAAATTTTGGAATGTAGGAATTTCAGAAGTCCATCCGGCCTGTGTTTTTGCTGTACCCGGATCAGTAACAGATCCTGTTTCAGCCCATGCATAAAATATGTTTGGTTTTGCTATTGCCATTTTAAAAAATCCTCTTAAGGTACATATGTTAATCTAACACCAGCTGCTTTAGGTACTAGATCTAATTCTGTTAAAAGTAAAACTTCATTAGCATTTAAAGATCTATCAAAGCTTATTTCTATTTCATTATCTACAGCACTTATAACTTCAACTATAATAACCTGATCAACATTTAACAGGGCGTTAGCAGAAAGAATTATTTCTTCTATAGTTCCTGTAGCTGTATTTTTTATTATTTGTGCCCTAATAATAACTCTATACTGTTCATCTGATACAGGTATATTACCTGCACCAGCAGCAGTTTCATCCCTGAATATTCCACCTAATGAAGGATCACCTGTATCACCAAAAGCACCAACACCCAGCACACCTTGAAAACCAAAAAATGTAATTGATGTATCTAAAATTAAAGGCCGTGGTATACCTACTATTTCACCCAATACATCTAATTGAGTTCCTATAGCTGTATCTATCCATCTTTCATTTAATAAATCAGTATATACAGCTTCAAGATCATCAGAACCTTTAAGCATGGCCCGAATAAAAGCAATTAAATTTACAGCTTCTTTAAACTGTGTAACTAATCTGCTTTCTGCTAAGTCTGCATGATCTATCATACTATTGTAATCCGTGAAGTATCAAAATCAGATTTTTCAAAAACATCTATAACAGTGTTTACTCTTAATACTGGTGGTGTAACTATGTCTAGTGTTAAATCATCTACTTGCACACCCGGTATTGAATTGATCGGGATATAAAGTTCAGAATAAATTACATCATCTGAAATACCATAACCTTTACCTTCTATCAAATTACCATTAGCATAATCAACTATGGCCTGTTTAATTTGATCATCACCTGTAGCCGGGTATCCCGTCAACTGTGTAATAGTAACTTCCACATATATGGGTATTAATGTTGGCCTTCTAAAATTAATTGTGTGATTAATACTTTGTGAGTCTGCCACCACTATTGCTGTAGTTCCATCAGTACCTATACCAGCAGACTTTTTATTAAAAATAGCCTGTGCTACTTCTGCATCAGTTCCACCTTCTACTACAGCTGCTACAGAGTGTGGGGGTATACCATTTGGATCAGTAGCAGTAGTATCATTTTCATAAACAATAGCTTCAGTTACAGTAACTATATTTAAAATTTCAGATAATAAAGAATCAATTTGTGTTATTGATCCAGAACCAAAAGATAAATTCCTTCTTACTCTTAATTCTGCATCAGATTCTTCATCTTCACCTTCAGTAGCATCAGCAGCATTAGTAACAGTGTCCCACCCTGCTACTGGTGTATCAATAACTGTGACTGTTCCGGCCACTGCGCTAATTGCTCCTGTTACACTTGCTGTAGCTGTACCAGATCCTACACCTGCTGCTATGGTTATATCTGCATCAATAACAAATTGTGAATTAGTATCTGAAGTAGAAATTAAACTTCCAGCAGTTATAATGGTTGTATTAGTTCCAGTAACATCAATTGCTACTGTCGAAAAAGTTGCAGCTTTTCTAGTAATACCATTTAATTGTACTAGGTTAGAAAGTGAAGCTCCTGTAGAAGCTGAAGGGTTAAACGCATTGTGTACTTCTTCTGCAATTTCCCATAAATTAGCCTGTGACTCAGCAATTACCCCATTAATTTGACCATCAGGGCTTTGTGGATCTAGGTTAAGATTATCACCAAAAATAGCTTTTACTTCATCATTTAATTCAGTAAGAAGCTGGTCTAATCTTTTTCGGCTAAAGCCTGTAATTAATAAACCATTAGGCATTTATTGTTACCCCTTCAATTAGGCCGAAAGTAGTTTCAGCATCAAAGTTAATTGTTAATTTTCTTGTATCACCATTAAAGGATGATTCAAATCGTGTTAAATTTTTTATGTTGGGTGTATTTAATATTTCTGATTTTAAAAGTGTTTCTACTTTAGCTATATCAAAAGGCTTTTTTAAAATCTGTTGAAAATAAGGAACCCCTTCAGTGATATCTAAAAACCACTCACCTAAAAAGAATCTTAATCTTGTTCTTAAATGCTGTACAGTTTCTGCACCTTCACTCACTACAGCAAACCTACCATTTAAAACAAATATATCATTGTTACTATTTAATGCTCTGCTTATCGCCATAATTCAAACCTTTATTAACTGGGGGGTGATGTACTTCCTGAGCCACCCGGATCAGTCCAAGTATAAGGGTGGGTATGATTTTTTAAACTTATGCCCCCACCCACTACATCTACATCAGCAGTAACTGTGCCAGTACAGCTAATTTCACCGTCTACGTTAAAATCACCAATTACATCAATTGAAGTAGGTGTAACTGTTAAACTTACTGATTCATCATCTTTACGAATTACTAAATTATCAGGATCATAATTAGCAATGGCTTTAGGATTACTTTTTAATCCCATTAAAACTATACCATCAGAAAGATCATGAAACCGTCTATCATTAGGTGGTCTTAATTCACCAAACTTTAACCAGTTATCTAAAGACCTTTCACTAAACATAACTATGCATTCATCCCCTTGTTTAACTGGGAGTGTAATACTTATACCACCTGCTGAAGGAAAAGATACTGGCACGTTAATTAGCACAGGTAAATTAATTGGTTCTTCACCTACAAAAACTCTTTGAATAGCTGGCTGTACAGAACATGTTTGCGTGACAGGATCAAAACTATCAATAAAACCGGGCATGACAGTATGTAGATCTTTTAAAGCATTAGTAACTGACTGCTGTGCTAATGCTTCTAATGAAGGTAATCCGGGCTTTGCAATGTTCATAACCTTACACCTACTATAGTAGAATCCCATTGATTTTCATGGGTATCACCAACATGGGTTACTTTTTGAATTTTATATAGCCCTTCACCAATTGTTTTATTTATGTTTCTGAAATTTAAATCGCCCAAAGAAACAGCCTGTGTTAAAGATTCAATTTTAATTTTACCATTAGGGATATATTCAGGGTTCAATAAAGATTTTACATCAGCACCTATTTCAGTGATGGTGGGACTACCTAACATCCCAGTAACACCATTTATAACAAAAGTTTTATCTATTGTTTTATCATTGGGTATAACATCTATTACACCATCATTTATAGACCATTCAAAATTATTTTCTGAAGCTAAGTTATCCATTATGTCCTTTGATGAACCACTCAATGTTACACCTTGAAGTTTATCACCTAAATCATCTAACCCTTCTATTATTCCGTGTGAAACATCTTTAAAAGAACCTATAACATGCTCCACTATATTTTTTACTTTTGTTCCTTCTTTAAAAGAAATATTTACTTTTGCAGTATCAAAATCTTTAGCACCACTATAAGCAAATAAAGTAGTTATGGTATCTACTCCCTGTTTTAAATGAGTTACGTTTCTTATCTCACCTTTAAAAAGTAATCTTACATTGTCTACATACCCAGCATTAAAAATAACTGAATCAAATTCTGTTTCTATTTTTGCACGTGTTTCTTTAGACAAATTAAATATATCTATTTTTGCTAGGTTTGGATACCCTGTTAAGTCTTTTGTTATTTCAAATTTTATTCGCATATCTACAATGCGTACACCTGTTTCAGCTGCACCTATTAAAAGTTCATATTGTCTTTTATACTGCAATGGCATTTTCAATCTCTTCTTGTGTGGCGTGTACTAATACTACACGTGTACCTAAATCAAAAGCTGAAGCATCTAAATTAGTTTGTTCAAGATCAGCCATAAACAAAACATCAATCCCTAAATTAAATTGTCCCACTATGTCAGTTCCTAAAACCATACTTACACCTGTTATAATTTCTATTTCATTTTTAGCAATATTAAAAGACCAATTACCAAAACGTGAATTATATGAAGTTACAAAAGTGTAAGTTTCACCGTCAATATCAATAGTAAACACTGAAGAATAATTTTGTGATAGTGGTATAACTTCCATTAAAATAAACCCCCAAAACTATCAGTAACACTTTTTAAAATACTTTTATTCCCACCTGCATCAGTGGCCTGTTTTTGCCCTTCATCTATAGGGCTAGATCCCTGCTGTTGTGTAACATCTGCTTCTAAAGAATCTTTAGGAAAATCTATAACTTCTGTACTGGTAATAATAACTTCTGTTAATTTGGCAGTAAAAAATATAGCACGTGATGTATCCTTATTTTGTGTAACAGTAATATTGCTAATTAGCATATTACTATATTGTTTTAACCCTGTTTGAATATCAATAGGTTCACGTGATTCTTGAAGTAAAATTAACGAATCAAAAGCAGCTTGTGAACGTGTGCGCGAATCTTCAGAACTACTACCAAAGAAACCAGACTGTGTTAAATTATTTCCTAAATTAGAAACAACACCAAGACCGAACAAAGGGGAATCAGTAACTACACCTTCAAGTGAATATTCTTTAGGTTCTATAATTGCATGATCATTTATATCAGCCCCTAATTCTACCGGGTTTCTTGTTACCCTAACATTAGAAGTAGTAGTTTCAGATATAACAGCATCTAGTATAATGCCCCCAATATCCCGATTAGTTCTTATTAATAAATTTTCAAAAGACATTTTATAATTCCACCGCTGATACAGTATTGTTTATGCCCGTATCTATCATATCTTCTATAACTTTTTTTACAGTTTCACCAACTTCTACAGGGTTATCACTAGTTATTTGAAATGTATTAGTTTGTGTAACAGTGCTGTTACTGCTTGCGTTATTTGTACTTCCTGCTGATTCGGGTGGTTCACTACTAAGGGGGTTAAACCCATTACCTTCTTTTTCAGAATCAGCAAAGGGTGAAATACTTTTTAAAAATCCGCCTATGTTACTTAGTGTATTTTCATCAGGAGTTACACTTTCTAAAATATCACCAGCTACGCCAGCAGGATCTTCAATAACTTTAGTTATATTAGTTATGGCCGCACCCGCAAATTCACCAATTCCTTTACCAATCATCTGAACAAAATCCCATACTTCAGATAATATTTCACGTAAAATTTCAAAAGCTTTATTAATTAAAGGGAACTCTTTTAACATTTCCCCAAAAAGTGAATCACCCCCATTTATAAAAGTTATAATATCTTCTATCAATAAAGCTAAAGCAGCTATAGCCAGACCTATTAAAATTGGTATCAATAGCATTTTTGCATTCATCACTAATGCTGCTGTTCCGGCCGAACGCATGAGAGTTACAAAACTTAAAAATAGTGCGCCTATTCGCATTGCTATAATTGCACCAAAAGTAATTACTAAAAGTCTTAAGGCATTATCAAGGCCACCAATAGTATCTACAAACCTTCCCAATATGTCTAAAACAATTCCAAAAGTTTTACCTAGTACAGATAATACTTTACCTAGTACTTTTACAAATACTTGAAACCTTTGTTTAATTATTGCTTTGTTTGCTTTTAACCATTCAGTGAAAGTATCTATTACATTTTGAAGTTCAGGTAGAAGTCCTGTAGCTATCATTCTTCTAACAGTGTTTAACACTCTTAACATTCTTGATTGTGCATCATTAAATGCTTCAGCAGCTTTAGCATCTTCTTCAGTTATTACACCTAATGCTTTTGCTTCATCTGTAAGTTTTTTAATACCACCAGAACCTTCAAGCAGTAAAAGGTTTATTTCCTTAAGCCCTAGTTTATCTGCTAGTTCTAACCTTTGGCTTTCATCTTCTAAATTATTTAATGCATCTGCTGTTTCAGAAAGAAGAACATCAGTAGTTTTAATTTTACCATTAGCATCAGTAGCAGAAATCCCCAACATACCAAAAGCTTCTACACCTGACCCCACCCCACGTGCAGCTTCAGAAGCCCTAACAGACAAATTCTGTAAGGCTGCTGAAACACTCTGTGAACTCCCTGTAGTTATTTCTGAAGCATGAAGCAATGCATCATATTCACCTGTTAACACATTTACTTGCCGGGCCTGTTTGGTTACTTCATCAGTGGCTTTAGCAGATGTACCAAGTAATGCTCCCACAGCAGCTGTGGCAGCAAAAGTAACTTTAATAAAATTCCCTAAAACCTTAGTAGTAGAATCGACTGATTTTTGAAAATTGCCTAATTCCTTTTCATCAAATTCAAAACCTAAACCTACTAATAGTTCATCTACTATAGCCATTACATTTTACCTTTTTGGTTTTGGTTTTAGCCTTAGTGCTTCTTTAAGATCTAAAGCTTCGTGCATATCTGCCAAATCATCTATTGAGTATGTTCCATCTTGTAATTCTTTTAAACTACATAACGGGGGTTCTGCTAAAACTGGTTTCCATATTTCCAATTTTAAATTTGGGGCTACTAGTTCAATTTTGCTGTTGCTGTTTCCTTCAACTTTTCTAGGTTTAGCCCTAACCCGGTTATAAAATTTCCAAAGTTTACCACCAAAACAAAATAAAAAACTTTATACATACCAGAATAATCATCTATAAAAGCATCATCAAAAGAAATAGTTTTTTCTGCATTACCATCCATAATACGATTACCATCACGGGTAGCAGTTTCTGTAACACGTTTTATTAAAGATGTTAGCTGTTCAGGATCAGCAGCGTTAAAAATTGATTGCAAAGCTGTAGCAAAAGCTTCAGCTTGAATATCATCATCTTTACCTTTACCACTTAAAAGTGACGGTAAAGCTTTACCAAAAATTCTACCTAATTCAAATTTTAAAGGTAGTGCTTTAGTTGGGGGCAATTGTCTTACATAATAACTATGCCCATTTATTTCTTTTGTATCTTCTTTTGTTGCCATGATTAATACCAGCCTTACTAATTATAACCAGCCTATAAAATTTAAATCTGTTTCCTGAAATAATTAATTAGGGCTGGTCTAATCAATTAAAACTTTCAGGAAACAGAAACCTTTTTACTATGCCCCACCTAGAAGCATATCTAACCGTTCTACAACTATTTGCCATTCCTGAGAATTAATACCTGTACCACGGGTAAGATCAGCAGGCTTCCTAATATAGCCCTGTGTGCCCGAAGCAAGATCATTTCCTTCAGTATCTTTAAACTGAATAAAGACAGGAACAAACGCACCATTTTCAGCAGCAGTAACAAGGGTTGTTAAAAATGCATTGGAAGCAGATGTTTGTTGTAAAGTTAAAATAAATTCACCTGAACGATCAGCACTAATAGAAACTGCCATTTCACCACTTGCACCTATTACATGTGAAGTAGAATCATTCAGGCGGTTTATTTGAATTACATCATCACCTTCAGCCCATTCAGTAATTTCATTACCCTGCACTAGAACAATGGTATTTAAAAAGCTATAAGTTTTCATATTTTAACGCTCCAAAGTTCCGTTAATTTGTACAGAGTGTGTAGCCCCTGCAAGTAATGCAATAAAAGTAATAGGGGGCGCTTGACGTGCATCTTTATCAGCTTGTGGCATATCAGCAACCTTACCTACAGATGTAGAATAACCATTTCCTAAAAACACCCCATCTATTGTAGTGCCGGGTGCAAGTAAACCATTATTGACACCTTCATCCAAAGCTTTTATTACCTGCTGTTCTAAAGATGCACCACCTTTATCAGTTAGTGGAACTTTAGTAGGTCGGCTATAAAGATAACCAAACACATTATTTTCTATTGCGTTTGTCATCCAGTCTACACCATGAACTTCATCAAAAAATATCCCGTTAGACATTACACCTTCAGCCAGCATTGACACATCGCCGATAGAAGTATAAACATTACAATTTTTACCTTCTGTCGCTACTTTTTGTGAAGTAGTTAAAGGTGTGACACTGACACCCGGTAACTGTTTAAACTTCAAAGTAATAGTGGTATCTGTTCCACTAAAGTCTACAGTAAATGCACGTGCAAAAGCTGAAACATGTGGATAGTTTGTAGGATCAGGATGATAAAAAGTAAAAGTTCTACGGTAGCTAGAAGCCTGAAGTAATGAAGCAATGTCTGTAGTCAAGGCCGCATTTAAAATAGTTACGTCCTGTGAACTGTGACAAAATACTTTTACACGTGCTTCAATATCTGCTGCTACTGCTTGAACCTGTGTAGGTGTCAAGGTGTTATCTACTGCAAGCCCATACCATGCATTAGATTTATCAACAATGGGCGCTATTGCATCCGCAGGATCTGCTTCAGCTACAAAACCGGTTTGCAATGTTGCTACCCCTACCGCTGTATCCATCAATGCTGTTATGGCTGTTCCTGAAGCTGCTGCTACTGTTGCCGACACTGTAGAAGATGCACCAGTAGTACCAGAGGTGAAAATAAATTGGCCGTTTGTGTATGCTACAGTAGCTGATGTAAATCCACCTGCTGCAATTGCCTGTACACCTGTTTCAATAAGTGCGGCGACTGCATCCATATCAGCAGCACCTGAAAAGTTAATAGCCAGAATATCATTAGCTACACCATCAATAGAAATATTAAAACTTCCAGAAACCACAGCATTCCAAGTAGTGATAAGGGAAGTATTATTTCCACCCCCTAACATTTGCCCTTCTTGATCTGTTGTGAACTGTCTGCTAATTGCTAATTGTACAGGTTTAGGTTCCTGTGAAAAATATGAACGTGCCATACTTAATTCAGGATCACCATCAGAAAAATCAGCTTCTACACCTGTGATATCAGAATAAAAACGGATTCTTTCTACAGCAGAGATTACATCTGTAACCCCCAAAATATTTAAAACACCAAACCCTTGACGGCTTGGAAATTGTGGAGTGGTTGAAATAGCCACATTCACAATTGTAGAAGCTGGTATAGTCATTGTTACTACTCCACTATGTTAATGTTAATGTTACTTGAATTATCCCCTGATTCTGCTACACCTTCAATATTTGCCGTGGCAATTGCTGATACAGTTTCAGTGAAATTAGCTAGGGCAAAAAGAGTTAAATCAAACTGAAATCTTTCTTCCCATTGTTCTTTATTTACTTCTGAAATATCACGTACTTCAGAAACACCTACAAAGCCTAAACCATTGGCTTTAAAATAATCTATTACAGATGTGGCTTGCAATAAAATTAAAAATGTACCTGCATTGGTGTATGCATCCGTTCTAAAAAAATTTAAACTTATTTTTACTTCCCTGTGACCTTCAATAGTTTCATCAAGATCTACACCTATATCATTATTATATGTAACCCGGTCAAGCCCCATCTTTAAAGAAGGGGTAACAAATACCGAAGCATACCCACCTGAAGGCCGTGGTGCATCCTGATTAGCTATAATAACTTTATCAGCAGCAAGGCCAGTAGTGTTTATTACCAGTTGTACTAAAGCTAACCTTATTGCTTCTATATCAAGCATCTATTAAGCCTGCAATTAATTTAAAATATCCGTGATAATTCCACGGGGTTTTAGCTATTACTCTATAACTTTCAGAACCATCTACTAAAATATCTGTTACTTTTACACCCGCTGCATCATTAGTATAAACTTTAATCCCTTGTAATACTTCTTCACCACCGGGTGTTTGTTTTAAATCCCGTGGAGTGGCAGGCTGTACAGAACCTTTTAAATCAGATTCAATTAAAGCAGGTTCTACATACCTACCATCAACATATGCTCCCGGTTGCCTTCTTTGAACTCTAATAATTCTTTGTGCAAACAATGGAACAGAAGGAAACATTACCCTAATTCCCATCTAATACTTTGCCGCATATGTCCAGAGTCAATTAAAGGGTTGCTAGAACCTTTTAATGCTATTGTTATTGCTTCATTAACCGGGCTTTTCAATTCTACTATCTCCTGTTGTATTTTAGTTTGAACAATTTCACCTAAAAGTTTTAAAGCTACTTCAGGTTTAATCTGACCTGTTAACACTGCTTTTGCAAATTTACGTTTCCAAAAGTTTATAAAATCTTGTTTGTTTTTACTGATACCACTTCTTAAAAAAGATCTTTCTGGTATTCTACCATCTGAACTACCAAATTCATTTACTAAACCTACCATTATTACACTTGTACCATCTGGGTATGGACTTGCATCTTTTGGTAAACCCACTTTTATTTTTGAAGGCTGTTTAGCTATTTTTTGTAATTCTTTAATAGCTTTATTTATTTTCTTACCACCTGTCAATTTACTTTTAGCCATTTATACTAATCATCCCTACACAGTACTTTCTTAATAGCGTTTTATATTGTTGACCATAAATAGTAGAATTATAGTATGCATCAGAACCTTTATCATAAGTACTAGTAGCATAAGAAACCGATACTTCACCTACTGACTGTGAAGCTATAGGTGCTGCTGAACCTTGATTGCCTGCATTGGAAAGTTCACCAATTGTTAAATAATGTGCTGCAAGATATGCAGTTATTCTATCAGCAATTGATTCTTTAAATTTTGTTTGGCTTACATCTGCTAAAGCATCATCTATAAATACTTGCAATCTTGCATCAGGAAAATCAGCAGAAACTGAATATTCTGGAAATCTTGCCCTAAATGATGTTATATCAAGTGCCATTATTTTTTACCTTCTTTAATAATTACTTTAAAAATTTTAAAGTGTTTATCCTGTGGTATTACTGGTGCAGCCTTTGTGTTATTGCCATTAAGATAAGTAGCAATAATAAAAGCTGCTACTATCCCACTACCCCATTTAATTAATGATTGTATATCTAATGTAGATGTTTTATTGCCTGCCATTGATATTTTTATTACATTTAGTTCAGCAGTACATACATCTATATTTTTACCGAACCTACCTAGAGTTTCATGATGGTAGTTTACACGTTCTTCCAAACGTGCAACCACATCAAGTTTATTTTGTATCTTCTTTACTTCATCCCTGATTTCATTTAATACAGCTTCAGGAGACATAACAACCAGCCTGTTGTAGTTAAAAGTTAAGATTCATCTTTTTCAGAATCACCATTTGCTTCATCAATTGCTTTTTGATTATCTTCAGCAATTTCTTCAGCTGTTCTAGTGTCTTCAGGTTCAAAATCATCAGGAACATCAATAACTTTTTTGTTACCTACCATCAAATCACCTTTTTCAATGTAGCCTTGAACCACTTTAGATTTTTTCAGCAAATTCCACTCACCATCTGGAATCGTTTTAAAATCTGTAGGGTTAAGTCTATGTTTAATGATGCTACCCGTTCTCTTAATTTTACAATTAAGGGTTATAGGACGACGACTATTATTTAATACACCAGCCATAATTAAATACCTTTTTTAGAGTTAATAAAATACTTCATTGTTTTAAATATCTTCAGCAATTGCAGCACTCATTGGGTAGTAAACATTCACACCACCTAAAGTAGAATGGCAGGGAATTTCAATTTCTAAACCTGATTCCTGTGGTGCTAAACTTGTAAATTCATATGGAATTTCAAGCTGTAGCTTATCTGGTCTACGTGTGTACGCTACCATAATATCTACACCTGCTGTACCTGCACCCACCAATTCATTCACCGGAATTACACTATCTTCAGAAGTTAAAAAAGGTGAATTTTCAATAATCCATTTGAGAATAGTTTTATCACTGTTTCCAGAACGTGGGGTAGAACTAATATATGACCACTGATTAGGTGGAAGCAATAAAGTATCTGCGCGTTCTTTCATTTTTGTATTTTGAAATACATCAGCAAACAAATCATTGATATCAAACAAAATTTCGTCAGGTGTTTTAGTATTGAATTGCGGAGTACCACCAGCCCCGTTAACTACTGTAATAGTGGGAATGTTGGGGTTTGATAAAAAACCGGGCATACCAGCATCAGCACGGCCATTAAAAGCAACATCATTAATAATTTCTTCATGTGCTCTACGGGCTGCACCTGCACGGGCTGTATCTAAACTACGTCCAGTCATTTGTGAAGCAGCAATTTCACGGATGGTATAACCATATGAGTTGCCAATTTCTTTAACAGGAATTGTAATTTCTTTACCGCCAACATCTGCACGGGGTAAATCTTTTGCATATCCGTTAATTAATTTTGCAGCACCCACTTTATCATAAGAACGATAAGTGATAGTTTGTATGGCTAAGCCACCTTCATTACTTACCGGGAAAAGGTTACGGGCAATAAGATCGGCATAAAGTGTATCATAAGAACTAGTTTTAACTAATTCTAACTCACGCTGAAAGAACATTGAACCTACATCATCTAGCATTTTAAATTTCATTGTTTAATTCCCCATTAACCTAAACGAATTACAGCAATTGCACCAGCAGCACAATCAGCTTCTAATGTAGCACCTGCAATATCAGTTTCACCCACACCAGCAGCACCCACATCAATTACACCAGTTACATCATCATAAAAAAGAGCATCACCAGCATTACCACCTGAAGCTAAAGCTACATAGATTTTAGAACCAGATCCAAACCGCATCACTGCCATTGCATCCGCTTCACTGTAAGATACAGCACCAGTATTTACTTCACCTTCACGGGCTAGATCTCGAACAGTAACACCAATACCAGTAGCATCACCACCAAGCACAGCTTGCCCATCATTAGTACCACGTGAGACTACAAGACCAAAACCAATACCTGCTACACCTTCAGCAAGAAAAGAATCAATTTCATTAAAACCAATATCTGCAATTTGACCAGCTACAGCATTAGCAGTATTAATATCATAAGTTGTTTGACCACTCATAATTAAATTACTCCAAAGTTAAATTAAAAAATGTTTAGCTGGCTACAGCATTAACGGGTTTTTTCCAAAGGTCGCGCGAATCAGCCATAGACTTATTTCGTGCTTTTTCAGAATCAGAAAGTTCATCATCATTTACATTAGATGCATGTGTTTTAAATGCATCGTTTAAAGTTGATGATTTACCTGCTGAAACATTATCAGCAATTAAATCGAATCGACCATTAATGTAATCAATAGATTTATCAGTAAGATCAAGATCTTTATTCTGATCTTGAACTACTTCTTTTCGGATAGTTTCACAGTCTTTACCTTTTGCATCAAAGTTTTTAACAACTTTAGAAGCTACAGCAATTACACCAGTTCGTTTAATAACAAGTGTATCTAAAAGTTCAGGTGTTACTTTGTTTGCTTCAGCATCATCAACTTTAGCCTGCATGGTATCAATTGTGGCTTTGTGATCTGTTTTCATTTTTTCTTTAGCTTCTTTTTCCTTAGCTAATTCTTCTTCAGCATCTTCAGCTTTTTTCTTTGCTGTTTCTGCATCTGCCATGATTTTATTAACAGCTTGAGCTGTTTGATCAGTGGCTTCATACTCAATACCATCAATAAGTATTTTTTTCATAGCACTACCTTTTAATTTAAGTTCATCGGTTATTTTACATTCAGAACCACACCGGCCCTTTTTTACAATGGCTATGTGGTTTCCTTTTATTTGCGTTTGAATTGCATCATAATTTTCACCCGCGTCATTTACACCAGCTGTAAATTCTATATCAGAAGTGTAACCATTAGATAATTCTTTTTTACCACTATCTATATCTTTAATAGATTCACTATCTGTAATTGTTAAAGTATCCGCAATTAAAAATATTCCATCTTTAGAAATATTTTCGCTTGAATGGCCTACTGTTAATTCTTTTGCATTAGTAGAATCTACTAATTGTTCAGGGTGGTTATTTGTAACAGGCTTGTTACTGAAACTTTTCATAGAGTCCGAATTAAAAACTTCTGATTCAGGTCTATAAACTTTAATAACATCGAAGGGATCACGATCTGTTAAACCTAATTCACCGGCAAAATATTCTTGAATTCCCGACCGGGCTATACGTGCATCTTTAACAATTAAAAAACCTTCATCTGTGAAAGATCTTTTACTGATATTAATTTTATCTAGTAAATACATCTGTTACCCCATGGCCTTTATTTTTACTAATTCAAGCTTACATGTGGTCTAATATAGACCATATCACAATAGAATGGAATAGGGGAGGGGAAAAAACCTCTTGAAATTGACCTATTCCAGTGTTATTACGGGTTCTGCTATGCACCTGCACTGTATATCCTCCCCCGGATGGCCTGTATCAGCAGGTGGATCACTCCACTTAAAACGTTTTCCATTCTTTGATTTATGGGCAGGCCTAACCTTTTCATCCCTTGAAGTGCGCCATATGTATTCAGTGATACCTAAGTTTTTTTGTCTACCCTGTGTGATAGCAGCATTAACTTTTTGAGTCTGATCACGTGCTATTAATTTTGCTCTTTTCTTTGTTGATTTACCTAGTGCCAGAATGTCTTTAATAATACCCCCTGATGATTTACCACGTGTAGTACCTTGGTTAACAATAGTGTTTAACTTTTTAAAGTATTCATCAGGAATAGATTTTATTAAACCTACATTTTCATTAATAGAACTGGTTAACATTGGCTGTAAACCTTCTTCTGAAATTATACTATTTAAATTAATACTAGTGGCGTTTTGTAATGACTTATAAAACCGTTTCTTATTTTTTTCATCAATACCCCCTACCATTTCACCTGCTATTAATTTTGCATGTCTTGAAATGTTAATCCACCTGCTAGACAATGAACTTATTATATTTCCTAAAGTATCCGCATAGCTATCTTGAATATATTCAGATTCAAAACTTCTTAATGATTCAATCAGTTCAGATTTAGTTTCTTTAATAAGTTCATTTGCTATTTGCTGAAGATCTTTATTAAATTTAGCCCGTACTGATCTATCTTCAGAAACACCACGGGCTACCTTTTCTTTTTTACGCCTTCTAATTTTGTTCTGTTTCAATCTTTCTTTCAAAGGCATAGGGGCTAAAAAAGACATTACTTAATTTCCTTTTCTAGTTCATCATCTTCAGGAATTTCTTCTTCCATTGACTCAGGATCATTATTATTTTCTTCTTCATCTTCATCACTTCCTTCAGGTTCTTCATTTTCAAATTCTTCTATTTCTTTAATGTCTTGAGAAGTAATATTAGAATATGTTCCTTCCTGCTGTAACTGTTTAGCTACTGCACTAACTTTAACTGCACCTATATCAATATTAATCTGATCTGCTTGAGCATTCTTTAATTTTATATCTGCTTGTTCATTGTCTGGTATTTGCCACAATGGATTAAACATATACTCAATATTTTCAGCATCTATACCTAAATGCCTAAAAAATATCTGGTCAAACTTTTCTAGTAAAGGTCTAAATTCAAACTCTTGTTTTTCTTTAACATGATCATAGAAATTAATTAAATCACTTTCTCCTGTGGCATCCATTCCTACAGGTGCTTTACCAAATAATCTAGTGGCGGGAATATCTGCTGTTGCACTAACAATAGTCATGAACCTATCAAGGATTGCATCAATACCAGCAAAAGTAACATTGTGTTTTTCATATGTTTCTTGAGAATCTAACAAAGTGATATTGTTATTTGCTTTTAATATTTTAGCTAA
>Ga0316205_10000868_pt1 | contig 44724 bp, 43 predicted proteins | sample 3monthpyrite_MG_FD_204941 | JGI IMG/M metagenome (GOLD analysis project Ga0316205, IMG submission 204941) | Microbial mat bacterial communities from mineral coupon in-situ incubated in ocean water Damariscotta River, Maine, United States -... | ecosystem: Environmental > Aquatic > Marine >...
ATTGCAAGGCGTATGCCGAAGCAATCTTTTGAAATGTGGGGTAGGTTAGGAGATTGCCGCGCTACGCTCGCAATGACAAGGTATTAGTATGTATACCAGGCTTTAAATCCCGTCAGTCTTTGCGAGGCGTCAGCCGAAACAATTTTTTAACGTTTAGCATATTTTCAGAGATTGCTTCGGCATACGCCTCGCAATAACTGAATTTCATAAATTAAACAGAGTTTTTTTAAAGCCATGCTCGTTCGACATATACTAGTATCACGCATCAATCCGTTTGTATCTAATACGCTTGGGTTGATCTGCCATATCACCTTGTCTGCGTCGATAGTCCTGCTCATAGTCCGCGTAGTTACCTTCAAACCAGGTGACCTGACTGTCGCCTTCAAATGCGAGCATGTGGGTCGCGATTCTGTCGAGAAACCAGCGGTCATGTGATATGACGACGACACTGCCGGGAAATGTCAGAATAGCTTCTTCCAACGCACGCAAGGTCTCAATATCCAGGTCATTAGTGGGTTCGTCCAGTAACAGTACATTTCCACCGCTTTGCAAAAGCTTGGCCAGATGCACGCGGTTGCGCTCGCCGCCAGATAGGTCTTTGATAAATTTCTGTTGATCAGAGCCTTTGAAATTAAAACGACCTGCATAGGCACGAGAATTAATTTCATAGCTACCGATAGTGATATTGTCCTGGCCATTGGAGATTTCTTGCCAGACAGTGTTATTGCCATTGAGTGCATCACGGCTTTGATTGACGTAAGATAATTTGACGGTATCACCGATTCTGATCTCACCCGAATCGGGTTGCTCCTGACCACTGAGCATTTTAAATAAGGTGGATTTACCTGCGCCATTCGGACCGATAATGCCTACGATGCCTCCCGCTGGGAGGTTGAAATTCATGTCCTCGACCAGAAGCCGGTCACCGAACCCCTTGCTAACGTGATTGGCTTCAATGACCAGGTCGCCAAGCCTTGGGCCAGGTGGTATGTAAAGTTCCTGCGTCTCATTGCGCTTTTGAAAGCTTTGGGAGCTGAGTTCATCAAATCGCTGTAAGCGTGCCTTGCTTTTAGCATGACGTCCCTTTGCACCGCTTCGTACCCATTCAAGCTCGGCTTTCATGGTTTTAAGATGTGCGCTTTCCTGTTTTTGTTCGCTTTCCAGACGCTTTTCTTTTTGTTCCAGCCAGGAAGAGTAGTTACCCTCCCATGGAATGCCACGGCCTCGATCCAGTTCCAGAATCCAGCCTGCAACGTTATCCAGAAAGTAGCGATCATGGGTGATAGCGACAACAGTACCGGTAAATTCTTTCAGGAACTGCTCAAGCCACGCGACTGATTCAGCATCCAGGTGATTGGTGGGCTCATCGAGCAATAGCATGTCAGGTTTTGATAACAACAAGCGACACAATGCCACACGCCGTTTTTCACCACCGGACAAAGTGCTGACATCAGCATCCCAGGGGGGTAGTCGCAATGCATCTGCAGCGACTTCCAGTGTGCGTTCCATATTATGACCATCACCGGCCTGCAGAATGTTTTCCAGTCGTGCCTGTTCACTGGCCAGCGCATCAAAATCAGCATCGGGTTCTGCATAGGCTGCATAAACTTCTTCCAGGCGGGCTTGTGCAGCGCTTAAATCCTGCAAGGCTTCCTCAACATTACCGCGTACGTCTTTATCAGGATTGAGTTGTGGCTCTTGGGGGAGATAGCCAATATTAATATCAGGCTGGGGGCGTGCTTCACCTAAATATTCCTGATCCAGACCAGCCATGATTTTCAGTAGACTGGATTTTCCTGAACCATTCAAACCCAGTACGCCGATTTTTGCCCCAGGGAAAAACGACAGGGAAATATCTTCCAGGATCACTCGGTTAGGCGGTACTACCTTGCCCACGCCATTCATTGTAAAAATATATTGAGCCATAGTGTTCTAACGTGCCTGTAAATCTGTTATTTATAGAGAATAATTACGTATTCTATATGCAAGTCCATTGTGAAAGCCACACTACTGTAAGCAATTGGTGATTACAGAGTGTTTACCCGTTACAGGAAAAATTGATGAAGTGGCTCCTGATTCTGGTTCGTTTACCGGTAGTCCTGGTGTTTGTTGTTCTTGGTTTTATAGCCATTATTCTGATGCATTTATTCGCGGGGAAAAAATGGTTTCACCGTAGCAGCGGTAAGGTAACCATACAATACTGGATGCAGGCATTTGCTGCAGTCCTTGGATTAAAAGTTCATGTTAATGGACATCCGCATACGGGCTTGCTCGCTGCGAACCATATTTCCTGGCTGGACATCATCGCTATCAACTCGGTTATGGCTTCACGCTTTGTCTCCAAGGATGATGTCATCAGCTGGCCAATTATCGGCTTATTGCCAAAGTGGAGTGGTACGTTTTTTTTACAGCGGGGTTCAGCCAAGGCTGTCAGTCGACTTAATGAAGAGATTGTTCAGGCTTTACAGGAAAATGCGACGGTCGCTGTTTTTCCTGAAGGCAGGACGCATGATGGAGAAAAAGTACATCGCTTCTTTTCTGCGCTTTTGCAGGCGGGTTTGGATGCCGGTGTCCTGGTGCAGGCTTTAGCTATTCGCTATATCCGTGAGGGTAAGCGAGACACGTTAGCGCCTTTTATTGATGACGAAACCATTGTTATGCATTTATTGAAAATTTTGGGAGCTACACGAACAGACGTTTATCTGGCCTTTGCAGAAGCCTTTATTCCAAAGGACTTGAGCCGCAAAGGGCTGGCAGAGAAGCTTCAAAAGCAAATCTCTCAGCAGTTTACGCAACCGATTACTGACTGAGTTCTTTTAAAGGCAGGTTAACGGCTTGCAGTGTGACCCCGTTTTGACGGTTTTGTAAAAATACGACTAAATTGAGATCGGTTAATTTCCATTGTGGATCAAGCTGTATGGTATGGCTGAGTGGTTGGCGTTTTTTAGTGTCAGCTTCTATCGCGAATGGAGCCGTCATGTGCCGCACTACATAATCATGTTGAATTTCCAGACCCGCGTTTTCACCGTCCTGAATATTGGATACGAGATTATTTTCAGTAATAAATATTCTCATGTCAGTATGGGGTATTGATGTGGCATTAATAGATTTAAGTATGATCTCGGTTGTTAACTGCTGCGGACTATCCAGGCTTGCGCTAACGGACAGGTCTGCGGCCGGGTTCATATCATTTATGACCGTAATGGCTTCGGGTATATTTTTATAGGCTTTGAAGTCTTTACCGTAGAGTACGAACTGCGGGGTATATATAGCCCTGAGCTCATTGCGTTGTGCTATGTGCCGTTGACGGTTACTAAAATCAACATGAGCAAATGGGTCTTCCCATCCAATGTAGTCCCAGTAATCCACATGAAATGCTAAAGGTATGAACTGTTTGTCCTTACCGAGCGTGGTAGATAAATCTTTCAAGTATTTCTCTGCAGGTGGACAGCTACTGCAACCCTCAGATGTATACAGCTCCAAGACAGCAAGAGTTTGCTTGCCGCTTTCGGTACTTACACGGGGTGCACCCAACACCGAAGTGGACAATAACGCGAACAGAACGGCCAGTACTGGGTACATCCTGTGCGATTTCATAATCATGTCCGAAGTTCTACAATTAAATAAGTAATGATATAGAACATCATCGGATTGATAAGTTTCATCAATTTGACTACGCTTCAGCGATGACTGAGCCAACTGGCAAGAATAACCGCAAGCACAAACGCTTGAATGTCGACATACCTGTGAAAATCGTACTCACTGAAGGGGATGTTGTCAGAGCAAATTTGTGCAATTTGTCAGTTTCAGGCGCCGGGATAACCTATCCGGTTGCTGCCGATGCAGGTGTCGTGCTGGAATTGCACTTCGTTGTCAACACACGTCAAGGGCGTTATCCGATTCAGGTTAAGGCCCAAGTAGTACATAATTTTCTATATAAGAATCAGTATGTTATAGGGGTATCATTCATGGATATGAGTAAAGAGCAGGCACGAGCCCTGGGAGAATATCTGGTTGTTTTGCAGTCCCTGAGAAGAAGACAAGAGTGATTCTTTAGCGACAAAGATAATCAGCTACTTAACTTTTGCAGATTATTCTTGGCATTGCCATGTTCTGGATCGAGATCCAGGGCTTTTTGATAAAATGAACGCGCTTCTTCCTCGCGTCCGGAGGCGCGCATCACTTCACCCATGTTGTTGTAATAATCAGCAATCACGTGCTCGGAATTGATGGCCAGGCTAATCAGTTCCTCGGCGGTTTTATAGTCACCGATTTGATAGGCGAGCACTCCCAGAAGATGTAACGCATCTGGATGATCGGGGTGTTGATCCAAAATCTCACGATAGGCAGCTTCTGCGCCAAGCAGATCATTATCCTGTTGAAGTTTGATACCTTCCTGTAATTTATCGAATATTTCTGTAGACATAGTTGGCTCACTATTCCGCTGTCGTTGTTATGAGAACCTGGCTGGATGGTTAAATCCGGCATTAGGGCAAGGGTATTTAACTTATAGCATAATCAGTTATGTATGTCTGATTGCCACTGGCTTAAAATCTAACAAAAAACATTGTCTTAGTTAAGAATTATTATGCATGAAGATGGCAAATAATGTATGATTTGCATCCTTTTTCCAGTTTTTTCTGCAAAAAAGTCCAAATTTTGCGTTGATGCCGGCACATTGGCATTAATATGAGCAGCATGTTTCGATCCAGAGGGTAATTAAATGTTTTCAAAAGAGATGAAAATTGAGGGATTTGATGATGAATTATGGTCTGCCATGGTGTCTGAAGAGACGCGCCAGGAAGAACACATCGAACTCATCGCTTCCGAAAATTATGCCAGTCCACGTGTCATGCAGGCACAGGGCAGTGTGCTAACAAACAAGTATGCTGAAGGATATCCCTCAAAACGTTATTACGGGGGTTGTGAAAATGTTGATGTCGCTGAGCAATTGGCGATTGATCGCGCAAAAGAATTATTTGATGCTGATTACGCCAATGTGCAGCCCCATTCAGGTTCCCAGGCTAATGCGGCCGTCTACATGGCCTTATTGAACCCGGGTGATACCGTTCTCGGTATGAGCCTGGCGCATGGCGGCCACCTGACACATGGATCCAAGGTCAATTTTTCCGGCAAAATTTATCATGCCGTGCAGTATGGGTTGGATGAAAGTACCGGTGAAATTGATTACCAGCAAGTGGAAGAAATGGCACGGCAGCATCAACCAAAAATGATCATTGCTGGTTTTAGTGCGTACTCACGTGTGGTTGACTGGCAACGCTTTAGAGACATTGCCGACAGTGTTGGTGCCTTTTTGTTGGTAGATATGGCGCATGTAGCCGGTCTGGTTGCGGCAGGTATTTATCCCAGTCCTGTGGGTATTGCTGATGTTACGACAACCACGACACACAAAACCTTGCGCGGACCACGCGGCGGTTTAATCCTTGCCAAGGCAAATGCTGATATAGAAAAGAAACTGAATTCAGTTGTATTTCCGGGTATCCAGGGCGGTCCACTGATGCATGTGATTGCTGCAAAGGCCGTTTCTTTCAAGGAAGCATTACAGGCCGACTTTAAAACTTATCAGCAACAGGTGGTCGTTAATGCGCGTGCGATGGCCAAGGTATTTATCGATCGAGGCTACCAGGTTGTTTCGGGTGGCACCGATAATCATTTATTCCTGGTGGACTTTATTGCCAAAGGTCTGACGGGTAAAGATGTTGATGCAGCGCTGGGTAAGGCCCATATTACCGTTAACAAGAATGCTGTCCCAAATGATCCGCAGTCGCCTTTTGTTACCAGCGGCATTCGCGTGGGAACCCCGGCGGTTACGACGCGTGGATTCAACGAAGAGGATGTGACTGCTTTGGCGGGCTGGATGTGCGACATTATTGATGATCTGAGTAATGAATCTGTCATTAGTGCGGTGAAAAGCAAAGTTGCAGAGATATGCAAGCGGCTTCCGGTTTATAAAACCAGTGACAGTTAACATGAGCCAGGGATAATCCCATGCGTTGCCCATTTTGCGCAGCTGAAGATACCAAAGTCATTGATTCGCGACTTGCGAATGAAGGCGATCAAGTTCGTCGTCGACGTCAATGCCTGACCTGTCAGGAACGTTTTACAACCTTTGAATCTGCTGAATTGCATATGCCGCAGATCGTTAAAAGTAGCGGCGTGCGAGAGCCGTTTCAGGAAGAGAAATTACGTAGCGGAATTGTCAGGGCTTTGGAAAAGCGGCCTGTCGATACGGAAGCGATAGAAGCCACCATTAACCGTATCAAACATGAGATCAGAGCCACCGGCGAACGGGAAGTTAAATCAAGGTTGTTGGGTGAATGGGTCATTAACGAATTGCGCGAGTTAGATCAGGTGGCTTATGTGCGTTTTGCCTCTGTATACCGAAGTTTTGAAGATATCAATGAGTTTCGTGAAGAAATCGAACGTCTGGAACGTGAACCCAGTCCTGAGCTAAGAAAACATCAGATGACGTTACTGCCAGGCGAAACCAAAAAATAACGATTGGCAAGTATGACAGCTGAGTCTTCACATAATAAATACATGGCGCGTGCTTTGCGTCTTGCTCGCAAGGGGCTCTATACCACGGCACCCAATCCCCGTGTGGGTTGCGTATTGGTGAAATCGGATCGTATTGTTGGTGAAGGCTGGCATGAACGAACAGGTGGCCCCCATGCAGAAGTGGTTGCGTTGCAGCAGGCAGGGGAACATGCGCAAGGATCCACTGCGTATGTCACGTTGGAGCCTTGTTGTCATCAGGGACGCACACCTCCCTGTACCGATGCCTTGCAAGCTGCTGGCGTCAAAGAGGTTGTCGCTGCCATGCAGGATCCTAATCCTGCTGTTGCAGGTAAGGGTCTGGCCAAGCTTGAAGCTGCTGGTATCACCGTTAGTTGTGGATTGATGCAGGCGCAGGCAGAGGCCTTGAATCGAGGATTTGTACAGCGTATGCGTCATCGCAAGCCGTGGGTCTTGAGTAAGCTTGCGATGAGTGTTGACGGTCGGACTGCGATGGCGTCTGGCGAAAGTCAATGGATTACTTCGTCTGCTTCTCGTCGGCAAGTGCATTTTCTCAGAGCCAGTAATCAGGCAGTCATGTGTGGTGTTGGCACTGTATTGGCAGATGACCCGTCCTTAAACGTGCGCCTGGACGAATCAATTCCAGAAGGTGGTTGGCTTCAGCCAATCAGAGTGATAGTGGATTCTAATTTGCAAACGCCGGTAACCGCAAAGATGTTACAAACGGATGCCCATTGTCTGATTTTTTACGCACAAGCGGATGCCGCACGTCAGCAACAATTGAGGAATGCCGGTGCAGAATTAATTCATATGCCCGCAGCGAATGGGCAGATTGATTTAAATGCTGTACTGACTCACCTGGCAGAGTTACAAATTAATGATGTACTGCTTGAGACAGGCGCAACATTAAATGGCGCCATGTTACAAGCCGGTTTAATTAATGAATTGCGTATTTTTATGGCGCCTCATTTGATGGGCGGTGAGGGTAGAGGCCTGTTTAATTTACCGGGACTGGATAGCATGGATCAACGCCATGCTATCACTATTCAGGATATTCGTGCCGTGGGTTCTGACTGGTGTATCTCTGCAACCATCCAGAATACGCAGTGATTAAAAAGATACGGGTATAGCAAAGTATGTTTACAGGTATTATAGAAGCCATTGGAACTATTAAGGCCCTGCAACCTGCGGGTGAGGATCTGCGCATCCGCATCAGAAGTGAAACACTGGCCTTTAACGATGTGCAACTTGGAGACAGTATTGCTGTTAACGGTGTTTGTTTGACCGTGGTTGATCTACCTGGCGATGGTTTTTGGGCCGACGTGTCCGGCGAAACGCTGGCAAAGACTTGTGTTGGGCAATGGCAGCAGGGTTATTCAGTGAATCTGGAAAAGGCGTTAACGCCTACCACACGTTTGGGCGGTCATTTAGTCAGTGGCCATGTGGATGGGATCGCGACTGTCAAACAGCGTTGGCAGGATGGTCGATCATGGCGTTTTGAATTTAAGGTTCCTGACGAGCTGGCCCGATACATTGCGCAAAAAGGTTCTATTACTATTGATGGCACCAGTCTGACGGTCAATGCGGTGCGTGGTGCATTATTCGAAGTCAACATCGTACCGCATACACTGGAACAAACTATCATGGGGCATTACCAGCAAGGAACCCAGGTGAATATCGAGGTCGATTTATTGGCAAGGTATCTGGAGAGGTTATTATTGGGTGAACAGGCGGCCAATGCGGATGCCGGTATCGATAAAGCTTTTTTACAAGAACACGGGTTTATGAAGTCCTAAGGGTTAATTATGCAGTTAAACACCACTGAAGAAATTATCGAAGACATTCGCCAGGGCAAGATGGTTGTCATTATGGATGATGAGGATCGCGAAAATGAAGGCGACCTGATTATGGCGGCGGAAAAAGTTAAGCCTGATGATATTAATTTCATGGCCACCTATGGGCGTGGCCTGATCTGTTTGACTTTGTTACGTGAACGCTGTCAGCAGCTTCGATTGCCAATGATGGTGAACGAAAATAATGCCATGCATGCAACGGCTTTTACTGTCTCTATTGAAGCGGCAGAAGGGGTTACAACGGGTATCTCAGCAGCCGATCGAGCAGTAACTATTCAAGCAGCCGTGGCTGCCGATGCCAAACCTGAAGATTTGGTGCAACCCGGACATATATTTCCATTGATGGCACAATCGGGTGGTGTGTTGACCAGGGCCGGGCACACAGAAGCAGGTTGCGACTTCGCACGTATGGCAGGCTTTGAATCGGCGGCAGTGATTGTTGAGATACTGAACGAAGACGGCAGTATGGCGCGACGCCCTGATTTGGAAAAATTTGCACAACAACATGGACTAAAAATCGGAACCATTGCTGACCTGATCCATTATCGGGTTTCCAATGAACGTACGGTAGTTCGTGTAGCTGAACAGAAAATTGATACCGAACAAGGTGATTTTAATCTGGTGGCCTATCATGACAATATCGATGGCAGTTTACATTTTGCATTAATCAAAGGAACGATTAATGGTAACGAACCGGTAATGGTTCGTGTACACATGCAAAATACGCTTTGTGATCTGTTAGGATCAATAGGCCATGGGTGTAACTGGCCTCTCCATGGGGCCATGCAGCGCATTGCCGATGAAGGGTCTGGTATTGTTGTCATACTGAGGGGTCAGGAGGATGAAGCTGAGCTCATACGCAGGATAAACACGCCAGATAAAGCAGGTAGAAAGTACAAAAAAAATGCTCAAGGAGCGACTGAGTTACGAACCTATGGTGTTGGGGCGCAGATTTTATCTGATTTAGGCGTGCATCAAATGCGGGTGTTAAGTTCGCCGATGATTATGCACGGTCTATCGGGGTTTGGTTTGGAAGTCATAGAGTATATTTCGGCAGAAGAATAATTTTACAGGTATAAACAGGTGGAAAAATGAGTCAGATAAAAACCTTTGAAGGTGACTTGATAGTACGCGATACACGCTTTGCGTTACTGGTGGCCAGATTCAACAGCTTTATCGTTGAAAGTTTGCTTGAGGGCGCTATCGATACATTGAAGCGCCATGGCGCTGAGGATAAGGACTTGCATATAATTCGTGTTCCTGGGGCATTTGAAATGCCATTGGCAGGCAAGCGTTTGGCTGCCACCAAAGATTATGATGCGATTATTGCGCTGGGTGCGGTTATCCGTGGAGGCACCCCCCATTTTGAATACGTGGCAGGCGAGTGCACCAAAGGACTGGCGAGTGTTTCAATGGAGTATGATATTCCAATGGCTTTTGGCGTGTTAACGGTTGATAGTATTGAGCAAGCCATCGAACGAGCTGGTACCAAAGCTGGTAACAAAGGTGCTGAAGCTGCGATGTCGGCGATAGAAATGGTGAGTCTGTTTAAGGCATTAGGTCAATAGTTTATGGCTCAGCCGGTTCCTGCTCGTAATATCCAGCATGCCAGGCGCCGTGCCCGACGCAGTGCCATGCAAGCCTTATATCAATGGCAGGTCTCGCCATTGAATCTGAAAGAAATTGAGCAGCAATTTCTTGTTGATCAGGATATGACAAAAGTGGATCTTGATTACTTTCATGAGTTATTACATAGCATCCCTGCCGAGCTGGATAAAATTGATGATTTATTGCAAGTCTATGTGGACAGACCTGTGGATGAAATTGATCCAGTCGAACGTGCGATTTTACGAATCGGCACCTTTGAATTAATTAATAGGCCAGACATCCCTTATCGTGTTGTATTAGGTGAAGCAGTTCAGTTAGCCAAACAATTTGGTGCACTGGATGGGCATAAATATATCAATGGAGTCCTCGATAAGCTGGCTCATCAACAGCGTTCTGTCGAGATTAAAGCTGACTTGTGATCCCTTCCACTGATAGTGTGCGTGCATTTCATAACCAGGATTTGCTGGATTATCTCAATCACACTATTTTTTCTGCTGTCACTGACAACTCATTTGAAACTGAGCATATCGCAGCTATCTGTGTTGACTCTTTATTGGACGGGGTTCACTTTCCTCAACAGACGTCGGCAGAATGGATTGCCCACAAAGCTTTAGCCGTGAATTTAAGTGATCTGGCAGCTATGGGGGCACTGCCTGATGCTATTCTGATAGGTCTTGTTCTACCTGAATGGGATTGGCCATGGCTGAAACAATTTTGTTCAGGATTTAAAGAACTAGCTAACCGCTGGCAATTAAAATTATTAGCTGTCGATGTCCGTTCAGGTCCGCTATCGATCACTATTCAGGCACAGGGTCAATTAGCAAACGCACGCCTCATGAGACGTGCCGATGCCAAGCCAGGTGATCAGATTTATGTTACGGGCAGCCTGGGGGCTGCTGCTTGTGCCTTGCATTATTACGTAAATAATCAGCCACTACCGGAGCGCTATCAGTCAATATTGCAACAACGCTTAAATTACCCAGTTCCCCGTGTTGAAGCAGGACTTGCAATTGCTCCGCTGGCTAATGCCTGTATTGATATTTCCGATGGCCTGGCCGCTGATCTAGGGCATATTTTGCAAGAAAGTCATGTCGGAGCCCGACTACAACTTAATGATTTGCCAATATCAAATGCAGTAAAGGATCTGATGGACACTGACCATCAAACTCATTTGAGTTTAATGGGCGGCGATGACTATGAATTATGTTTTACTATTTCTCCCGATCAAGTTGAGCAAATGCAATTGATAATGAATGAATTGCAACTTGCTTGTCACTGTGTTGGTGAAATAATAGCTGGCAATGAACTGCTTTATTTTACAGGTAATCAACAAGTCGAGTTTACTGGCACGGGTTATGATCATTTTTCACAAACTGCTTTATCCTCATGAAAACTAGAAACTCATTGCCACCCTGGATATGGACTCGAGCAGATGGTTTGATAGCCTGTGGTTTTGGTACCGGCGCTGCATCTGTAGCGCCAGGGACATTTGGCACCCTCATTGGTCTACCCATTTATTGGTTAATGCAGAATTTAAGTATCGGTTATTACGCTTTAATTACTGCTTTATTATTTGTTTTCGGTGTCTGGGTATGTGGACGTGTCGCCACGGCTTTGCAGGTACACGATCACCCCGGTATTGTGTGGGATGAAGTCGTTGGGTATTTAGTCACCATGACGTTTGCACCCTCAGGGTGGATGTGGTGGGTGGCAGGCTTTGTTTTATTTCGAATTTTTGATATTTTTAAACCATGGCCCATTAAATTTTTTGATTCGCGAATACCGGGTGGTTTCGGAATCATGATTGATGATGTTTTAGCAGGTATTTATGCTGCCATCTGTATGCAACTGATGGTTTATTCTTATCAACATTTTTAACCATAAGGTATACCTATTAATGAAAGCCAATCTGGGTCTAGTGTTCTTCTTAATGAGCTTCACTGTTTTTGCAAGTGAAGTCAGTATAAATTTTGCCAAGTTTGAACAACAATCCAATACCTGGAAAATTGCCGTTACCCTGGAACACCCTGATACTGGTTGGGAGCACTATGCTAATGCCTGGCGAGTCGTTGATGCAGAAGGTAATGAATTAGCGAAACGCGTGCTGGTTCATCCACATGTAAATGAACAACCATTTACGCGCAAACTGGATTTTGCCAAATTGCCAGACGGTATCGACGTTGTCTACGTCGAAGCCAGTGATACGCTACATGGCTGGAGTTCTGGCCGAGTAAAAGTGGATCTTAATGAATCAGCAGGGGATCGTTACACAGTAAAAAGAGATTAAACTGCTCTGCAGTCGTGGTGTTTAAGGCTTGCGAATACTCAGGGCAGAGAATTTAATCGTCTAAAGCAGGCTGATTCCAGCCTTCTTGTAATTTATCGACCTCTATTAATGCATAAGCAGAGTGATTGTGAATCGACTCAAAGTTTTCAGATTCTACAATATACGCGCTTATTCTATCGTCCTGATTTAGCCTGGCAGCAACATCTCGCACCATGTCTTCAACGAATTTAGGATTGTCATAAGCGCGTTCTGTGACAAATTTTTCATCAGGTCTTTTCAATAAACCATACAGTTCGCAGGATGCTTCTTTTTCAACCAGGTCAATAATTTCTTCAATCCAGACAAAGGTGCTGGTACGTACTTTAACAGTCACATGCGAGCGTTGGTTGTGTGCGCCATAGGATGAAATTTTCTTTGAGCATGGGCAGAGACTGGTCACAGGCACAATGACTTTAATCCAGGTATCAATCTGATCCTGATGAATTTCACCAATCAAGGTAACATTATAGTCCAGCAAGCTCTGCACGCCGGAGACGGGTGCTGTCTTGTTAACAAAATAGGGGAAATTCATTTCGATATGGCCGGATTCGGCTTCCAGCCGTTCGGTCATTTCCGCCATCATTTCCTTGAATGATTCAACGCTGATTTCCTTTTCATGCTGGTTGAGTATCTCTACAAAGCGAGACATGTGTGTACCTTTAAAATTGTGGGGCAAATTCACATACATGTTAAAATTGGCAATAGTGTGCTGCTCACCATCAGAGCGATCATTAACTTTGACAGGGTGGCGAATGTCCTTAATGCCTACTTTATTGATGGCAATACGCCGCTTGTCTTCGCTTCCCTGGACATCAGCAATTTTGCAAACTTTGGAATCAGACATTGGCTTTATTCCTCTGAGTAGCGGACACAGGCCCGCTCTGTTTCCCATAACGTAACTGCACTCACATTAACACTTTGATCGTTCAGCTGACTGCTAAGTTCAGTATAAAGGTGAGCAGCAATGTTCTCGGCCGTCGGGTTTATTTGCTTGAATGGTTCGAGATCATTCAGGTAGCGGTGGTCCAGTTCACTGCAAAGGGAACGGGTAGCTTGTTTAATGTGTTTAAAATCAATGCCCATACCCATGCTATCAAGTTCACGGGCATTCACTTCCACTTCCACTTTCCAATTGTGACCATGCATGCGGCTGCAATCGCCCGGGTAGTCTCGAAGCGTATGAGCTGATGCGAAATCAGTGACAATTTTTAATGTATATAGCGCCACTATTAAACCCTGATAAGTGTATGGTGGAATGAAACGTGCTGGCTAAATTATGTGGTGTTATCTCAGTTTAAACAACCTGAATCTAACACTTCAGTAGAAAAACCCTATAAAATCAAGGATTAAGCTGAGGTTTTCGTTACCCTGGAAATCGGGCTAAGATACTACTTGAGTCTGACGATTTTTGCAATCCTGATAAACAGGATGATTTTTGATGGATCGAATGATCCCTGCCGCGTCTAGACCCGAGATGGACAGCAACTCTTCACGGCTACCGTGCTCCAGAAAACTATCAGCCAGCCCCAGGTTCATTACGGGGACTGTTATTGCCTGCTGATTGAAAAATTCATTCACACCACTGCCAGCGCCACCGGCGACCGCATTCTCTTCGACAGTAACGATGAGTTGATAGTGTTGACTAAGCTCTAAACAGAGTTTTTCATCCAGTGGTTTGATAAAGCGCATGTTGATCACAGTGGCATTTAGTTGGTCTGCCGCCAGTGTGGCTGTAGCGACCAGGCTACCAAATGCCAATATCGCGATATCCTCTCCCTGACGGCAGAGTTTGGCTTTACCAATTTCGATGGATTCCAGATTATTTTCAGTCGAAACACCCGGTCCGTAACCTCTCGGATATCGCACCGCACTCGGCCCATCATGATTGAACCCCGTGGAAAGCATTTCTCGGCACTCCTGCTCATCAGCAGGGGCCATAATGAGCAGATTCGGGATGGCTCGCAAATAGCTTAAATCGAAGCTGCCTGCGTGTGTCGCACCATCCGGGCCGACCAGGCCAGCACGATCAATAGCAAACATCACCGGTAAATTTTGTAATGCAACATCGTGAATGAGTTGATCATAGGCGCGTTGTAAAAAAGTTGAGTAAATGGCCACCACCGGTTTCAAACCTTCACAAGCAAGACCTGCGGCCAGTGTCACCGCATGTTGCTCGGCAATACCTACGTCAAAGTAGCGCTGAGGATATTCTTCTGAAAATTTGACCAGTCCAGAACCCTCGCGCATCGCCGGGGTAATACCCATCAGGCGATCATCTTTTGCAGCCATATCACAGAGCCATTCTGAGAACACTTCTGTGTAGGTCAAGGTCGATGGTTTCTTGTTCGATGTTTTACCTGTTTGTCGATCAAATTGTGAAATGCCGTGAAAGGCACAGGGATTTTCCTCGGCAGGACTATAACCTTTGCCTTTTTGCGTCACGATATGCAAAAACTGCGGACCATTCAGATGCTTCAGGTTGTCAAGCGTCTCAACCAGTGAATCAATATCATGTCCATCAATCGGGCCAATGTAATTGAAGCCCAGCTCTTCGAAAAGGGTTCCCGGAATAATCATGCCTTTCATGTGTTCTTCTGCGCGTCTGGCCAGCTCCATCGCTCCAGGGATATGGCTCAAGGCTTTTTTACCACCCTGGCGAACACCGGAATAGACGCGCCCTGATAGAATCCGGGCTAGATAGTTAGAGAGTCCGCCAACATTCTTTGAAATTGACATTTCATTGTCATTTAGCACGACGAGTAAATTGGTATCCAGGTCGCCGGCATGATTCAAGGCCTCAAAAGCCATGCCTGCTGTCATCGCACCATCACCAATGACGGCTATCGATTGCCTGTTATTGTCGAGTTGGCGATTGGCAAGTGCCATCCCCAGTGCAGCGCTGATCGATGTGCTGGAGTGGCCCACACCGAAAGTGTCATATTCGCTTTCTTCGCGCCTTGGGAAACCTGATAAACCATCCATCTTGCGCATGCTGTGCATTAAGTCACGCCTTCCCGTGAGCATTTTATGAGAGTAGGTCTGGTGGCCAACATCCCATACAAGACGATCTTCAGGGGTGTTGAAGACATAGTGCAGTGCAATGGTAAGTTCAACCGTGCCCAGGCTGGCTGCCAAATGCCCGCCGTTCTTTGAGACATTTTCCAGTAAGTGATGCCGTAACTCGGCCGCTAGCGATTTCAGTTCGGTGCGTTTGAGGTTGCGAACATCGGCGGGGGACGTAATTCCTTCCAGTATCGAAAGCTCAGGCGTACTCATTGATCAACATCCCAGGAAGGTCCAACATAATGTTTCATTATGAGAGTTTGGCGCTTTTGTTGCAAGTCAATCTCGATTCGATTGACTGCTGCAAATGCAGTTAATAGGTTCAAATCAATCAGTTTTTTTCAACAGTGGCTGGAAATTAGCTGTTCCGCTTAACGATATAACTGGAGATGTCTCTTAATGGCTTTGCGCGATCATCAAACTCACTCAATGCCTCCAGGGCTTCTTCATGAAGTTCCATTGCGCGGGCCTTGGCGCCGGCGAGTCCCAGAAGTGCAGGATAAGTGGGTTTATTCAGAGCATCATCCGCACCTTGCTGCTTGCCGATAATCTCTGTAGTGCCTTCCACATCGAGAATATCATCCCGGATTTGAAATGCGAGCCCGACGCACTTGGCGTAATGATCCAGTGCATTATACTGATCCTGTTCCAAATCTGGGGCTGTCAGAGCACTTAAAACAACACTTGCCCGAATTAAAGCACCGGTTTTATGGATATGCATGTCTTCCAGTTGGGCGATATCCAGTTCTTTATCAACACTCAATAAATCAATTGCTTGTCCGCCCGCCATCCCACGAGAACCGCACGACATCGACAAAAGATTGATCATCTGCATGCGTTTTTCAGCATTTACAGTCAATTTCTGGTCATGAGCAAGAACATAAAAAGCCAGTGCTTGTAAGGCGTCACCGGCGAGTATGGCCATGGCTTCCCCATATTTAACATGACAGGTGGGCTGACCACGCCTCAAGTCATCATTATCCATGGCAGGCAAGTCATCATGGATCAATGAATAGGCATGTATGATTTCAACAGCGCAGGCAATACCATCCAGTTTGGTGAGGTCCACACCTAACGTGTCACCACAGGCATAAACCAGCAGCGGGCGCATGAATTTGCCATTACTGATGGCAGAATATCTCATCGCCTGATGTAAAACTTGTGGGTGGGTTTCTTGATCAGGAATCCAGTGATCGAGTGATTTCCTGACCCGGTCCTGATAACTGCTTATGAGGATTTTGAAATCCTGAGCATTTTGCTGGGTGCTATTTGTTTCCATTTATTGTTCTGTGAATTCTGTGAGTGTGTTGTTGTCGTTTTTTTTCAGCAAGATAGAGACTTTTTGTTCTGCATCCTGCAACGATTGCTGGCATTGACGCGTCAATTTCACGCCTTGTTCAAACAACTTTAACGATTCATCAAGACTCAAGTCGCCATTTTCCATGGTTTCAACCAGATGTTCGAGTTCTTGCATGGCCTTTTCAAAATCGGGAGTTTTAGCGGATTTGGCAGTTCTTGGCATTGAAATCACCTGTATTTTTTCAGGAACGTTACCGTGAGTTGAGCAGAAGGTCAAATGCACTGACCTGGGTGATAAGAGTTGACAGTAACTTGCGAAAGGGTTAAGTTATCACCATGATTTAGACTCATTCTAAATTAGCTGCCGGGGCTTGTTATTGTCTTTTTGTGGCCATACAGCCCGGTCATTCAAATTGATAGTTTGCGGAGGAATATACTATGGAACTCAAAGGTAGTACTACCGAACAGAATTTAAAAGACGCATTTGCCGGTGAATCTCAAGCGAATCGCCGTTACCTTTATTTTGCAGCAAAAGCTGACGTAGAAGGCTATAACGATGTATCAACTGTATTTCGCTCAACTGCGGAAGGTGAAACCGGACATGCCCATGGACATCTGGAATATCTCGAAGCCAGTGGTGACCCAGCGACAGGTCTGCCAATCGGCCCGACCGCTGATAATCTTAAAGCAGCAATAGCGGGTGAAACTCACGAATATACCGATATGTATCCGGGAATGGCTAAATCTGCTCGTGAAGAAGGTTTTGATGAAATAGCTGACTGGTTTGAGACACTGGCAAAAGCTGAGCGTTCTCATGCCAACCGTTTCCAGAAAGCACTGGACACAATGGATTAATCAGTTCTGTTAAACCCTGCCTGGAATCACAGGCAGGGTTTTTCCCAACATTCGTTTGAGGTTGTTGTATGTCTGCACATCGAGAGGGGAGCCTTGAAGCGCCTACCCGCCATCCTCTTAACTGGAAAGAGGATAGTTTCTGGAACGAAGAAGCCCTATCATCTGAATTGGAGCGAGTTTTCGATATCTGTCACGGGTGTCGCCGCTGCGTCAGTTTATGTAATGCTTTTCCGACCTTGTTTGATCTGGTTGATGAATCTGAAACCATGGAAGTCGATGGTGTCGATAAGTCTGACTACAAAAAAGTGGTCGATCATTGTTATCTGTGTGATTTGTGTTACCTCACGAAATGCCCTTACGTCCCTCCTCATGAATGGAACGTCGATTTTCCTCACTTGATGCTGCGCGCTAAAGCAGTGGAGCACCGTAAAAAAGGCGCCAGTTTTAGGAACAAAATGCTATCTTCGACTGATGCAGTTGGAAAGTTAGCCAGCATTCCGATCGTTGTTCAGAGTGTCAATGCGGCCAATAAAAACAAATCAATTCGCAAACTCATGGATAAAACCATGGGAATTCATCAGGATGCCGTTTTACCTGAGTATCATCAAAAAACCTTTAGAGACCGAATGGGTTCACATACTTCTACGCTACAAGCAAAACCGGCCGGAGTAACGCGTGGAAAAGTGGCTTTATTTGCTACTTGCTATGGCAATTATAATGAGCCTGAGCTCGGTGAAGATTTAATAAAATTATTTGAACACAATGGTATACCTGTCAAATTAACAGACAAGGAGCAATGCTGTGGTATGCCCAAGCTGGAATTAGGTGACCTGGATGCTGTCGAACGCTCCAAGGAAGTGAATGTTCCGATGCTGGCTCGCCTCGTTGATGAAGGCTATGACATCGTCGGTCCGATCCCATCCTGTGTGCTTATGTTTAAACAAGAATTACCGCTGATGTTCCCTGACGACGCAGAGGTTGCAAAAGTCAGGGATCATATTTTTGACCCATTTGAATACCTGATGTTACGTCACAAGGCAGGTGAAATGAATACTGATTTCAAACATGGGCTCGGTAAGGTTGTCTACCATGTAGCCTGTCACCTCCGTGTGCAGAAAATAGGCATGAAAACCCGTGATCTATTGCAAATGATTCCTGATACAGAAATCACCACCGTGGAACGTTGTTCAGGTCATGATGGAACCTACGCAGTCAAGTCAGAATTCCATGAGATTTCGATGAAAATTTGTCGTCCGGTCGTCAACAAAGTCCAACAGGCAGAGGCTGATGTTTATACCAGTGACTGTCCGATGGCAGGACATCAGATTGAGAATGGCATGCAAGATGAGTCAGAACCTGTTCATCCATTGAAATTAATGTGTCGTGCCTACGGTTTATAAGGAGTATCCCGAATGAGTCATTTATCTCGTAGCGATCTAATGAGTCTTGAAGAATATAATGAAGCTCGTGATGAGTTTCGTCGTCGTATCATGCAGCATAAAAAAAATCGGGTGATTCCTCTAGGCCCAAATATGACTTTGCATTTTGAAGACAAACTCATCATGCAATACCAAATCCAGGAAATGTTACGTGCAGAGAAAATATTTGATGCGGCAGGCATTCAGGAGGAACTAGATACTTACAATGCATTGATCCCTGATGGCGAAAACTGGAAAGCCACCATGATGATTGAGTTTGGTGACCCCGATGAACGTGCCAAGGCTTTAGCGCAGTTGCTGGATGTAGAAGACAAAGTCTGGATGCGCGTGGAAGGCTTCGATAAAGTATACGCGATAGCCGACGAAGATATCGAAAGGGCCACCGCTGAAAAAACCTCATCAGTACATTTTATGCGATTTCAACTCAATGATGAAATGGTTGCAGCAGCCCAAAATCAGGCGCCTATTTCATTGGGTGTAGACCATGCCAATTATAATCATCAGTTAGAGCCTCTGGCCGAAAATTATCGGCAGTCATTGGCAGAAGACCTGAGAGATTAAATTGCTTACTAAACAAGCATGTTAACCTGCGTTTCCAAGGTTGACACCAAATCCCTGTTCCCTTTGCTTCCACTTGCTTGTTGAATACTTGGTAGTGGATGATAAAATCAACTCATCCTACTGACTTGTTCTGAATTTAAAGTTTCTTAAGCTTTGAATTGCTTGAATGGGATTATAATTCACTGTATGTTGGCATTCAGAAAAAATGAATTACATTACTTCCACCATAACCAACTCTCATCACTCAGCGATTATCGTTTGTAATGACATCTTTTGCTAAATATTTTTTGATCGTATTTCTGACCTTCAGCCCTTTTGGCAGTATGACATGGGCATTTGAAGATGATTTGCTAGGTGATGGCACAGGTGAGCAATTTGGCTTTGTTCCAAATCGAAGTTGGCAGGAAGGTGATTTCGCTTTGCCGCCGATGCCGTCAGAGAAAAATCTGATACTGGTTAAAATCTTTGAAATGCCTCAGTATCGTTATTTTATTGATCAACGGTCTTTAAATGTCTCCGCAAATGATAATGTGGCGCGTTACACCATTGTCATTATGCCGCCAAGCGGACTCAGGAATGTGTTTTATGAAGGCATTCGTTGTGATACCAATGAGTATAAAATATATGCAACGGCACTATGGGGTGAGCAGTTTAATGCGATAGCCAACTCCAAGTGGAATGCCATCGTCGATAAAGGCGTGAACGTTTACCGCCATGATCTATTTAAATATTTTCTGTGTCATAATAGCCTTATCAAAGCTAACAAAAAAGATATTCTACAAGCCTTGCGCTACCCTCCAGATAATTTTATCGAAGATGAGCTGGAATAATAATTAGAGACAATAAGGTCACATCGTATGCCAAGTGAATATAATGCCTCCTCCATCGAGGTATTGAGCGGTCTTGAGCCTGTCCGCAAAAGACCCGGAATGTACACTGATACCACACGGCCCAATCATCTGGTGCAGGAAGTCGTGGACAACAGTGTCGATGAAGTTATCGCAGGCCATGCCAGTAAGATAGATGTGACCCTGTATAAAGATGGGTCTATCGAAGTTCGGGATAATGGCCGCGGGATGCCTGTGGATATTCATCCGAAGGAAAAAATACCGGGTGTTGAATTAATCCTGACCAAATTACACGCTGGCGGTAAATTCTCTAACGATAATTATACGTTTTCTGGTGGATTACATGGTGTCGGTGTATCAGTAGTCAATGCACTTTCCACGCATCTAGAAGTCTGGATTCGTCGTGGTGGAAAAGAATATAACATTGCCTTTGCTAACGGTAAAAAAACGTCTGAACTCGAGGTCGTTGATAAAGTCGGCAAAAACAATACCGGAACCACGGTGCGTTTTTGGCCGGACACGAAATACTTTGATGCGGCAAAAATTTCAACATCACGTCTGAAGCATCTGCTAAAGGCCAAGGCGGTTCTATGCCCCGGCCTGAAAATCAGTTTTCACGATCAAAAATCGAATGAAAAAATTGAATGGCTCTACGAGCAAGGTCTCGCGTTCTACTTGCAAAACGAGTTACAGAATAGTGAGATTCTGCCTGAAGAAGCATTCAGTGGTTCACTGCAAGGCAACCAGGAAGCAGCTGAGTGGGCTGTGGTCTGGCTACCCTCAGGTGGGGAAGGGGTGACGGAAAGCTACGTAAACCTGATCCCTACCATGCAAGGTGGAACCCATGTGAATGGAATGCGCACCGGCTTAACCGAGGCGATTCGTGAATTTTGTGAATTTCGTAGTTTACTGCCACGAGGAGTCAAACTGGCACCAGAAGATGTGTGGGATAAAGTCAGCTACATACTCTCCGTTAAATTAATGGACCCGCAATTTTCAGGGCAAACCAAAGAGCGTCTGTCTTCCAGAGAATGTGCTGCCTTTGTGTCTGGAGTCGTCAAGGATGCCTTCAGTCTTTGGCTGAATCAACATACCGACAGCGGTGAGAAAATCGCTGAATTGGCTATCGCCAGTGCACAATCGCGCTTGCGCGCTAGCAAAAAAGTCGTGCGTAAAAAAATCACCCAAGGTCCCGCATTACCCGGCAAGTTAGCCGACTGTTCATCATCAGATGTAGAGAGAACCGAGCTATTTCTGGTGGAAGGTGATTCTGCGGGTGGGTCAGCCAAGCAGGCGCGTGATCGAACTTTTCAGGCCATCATGCCGCTGCGTGGGAAAATACTGAATACCTGGGAAGTGGACCCGCAAGTGGTATTGGGATCACAAGAAGTGCACGACATATCGGTTGCCATCGGTGTAGATCCGGGTTCTGACGAGTTGAAGGGCTTGCGCTATGGAAAAGTCTGCGTACTCGCGGATGCTGATTCGGATGGCGCTCACATTGCCACCTTGCTTTGTGCATTATTTCTCAGACATTTTCGTCCGTTGGTTACGGCCGGTCATGTCTATATTGCCATGCCTCCGTTGTATCGGATTGATATTGGCAAAGAAGTTTACTATGCCCTGGACGATGCGGAAAAGCAGGGGCTGTTAGATCGTATTGCCGCTGAAAAGAAAAAAGGTAAAGTGAATGTGCAACGCTTCAAAGGGCTGGGTGAAATGAATCCTTTGCAGTTGCGCGAAACCACCTTATCACCGGATACCCGCCGCTTGGTGCAATTGACCATTGAAGCCGGTGATAATACTAATCAAATGATGGATATGTTGTTGTCTAAAAAACGCAGTGCCGATCGTAAGTCATGGCTTGAAAAGAACGGTGATCTGGCCGAGATTTGAGGGCAATACAGCTCTCAACCAGTGATTACTTACGTTTGGCCGGATTGGCCGCCAACTGGAATTAAAACATTATGGGTAAAAATACCGAATTTGATTATGAGGGCATAGAACAACTTCCACTAAAGGAGTTTACTGAGAAAGCCTATTTGGGTTATTCGATGTATGTCATCATGGATCGAGCCCTGCCGAATATAGGCGATGGTCTGAAGCCTGTGCAGCGTCGAATTATTTATGCTATGTCTGACCTGGGATTAAAAGCCGGGTCAAAATATAAAAAATCGGCGCGCACCATTGGTGATGTACTGGGCAAATTCCATCCACATGGTGACAGTGCCTGCTATGAAGCGATGGTATTGATGGCGCAGCCCTTCAGCTACCGCTATCCGCTCGTTGATGGACAAGGAAACTGGGGTTCACCTGATGATCCAAAGTCATTCGCGGCGATGCGTTATACAGAAGCCCGTCTATCAAGATATGCCGAGTTACTACTTCAGGAAGTCGCCCAAGGCACTGTCGACTGGGTCCCTAATTTTGATGGGACCTTAAAAGAACCGGCAGTGTTACCGGCCAGAGTCCCGCATATATTAATGAATGGTATTTCCGGTATTGCAGTGGGAATGGCGACTGACATTCCGCCGCATAACCTCAGAGAACTAATTGCCGCATGTGTGCATTTACTCGAGAACCCTAAAGCGACAGTCAGTGACCTGACTGAGTTTGTCAAAGCACCTGATTATCCAACTGATGCAGAAATCATCAGTACCCCCGCTGATATACGAATGATGTATGAAACCGGAAACGGCTCCATGAGAATGCGTGCCCGTTACGAAAAAGAAGGTCAGGACATCATTATCACCGCATTGCCACATCAGGTATCGGGTGCAAGAGTCATTGAGCAAATCGCGCAACAGATGATCGCCAAGAAGTTACCCATGGTTGAGGATCTACGCGATGAGTCTGACCATGAAAATCCAACCCGATTGCTGATTATTCCGCGATCAAATCGTGTTGATGTTGAAGCCTTAATGGCACATTTGTTTGCAACCACTGATCTGGAAAAAACCTATCGCGTCAACATGAATGTGATCGGTCTGGATGGGCGGCCTCGCGTTAAAAATCTGCAATCGATGCTGAAAGAATGGTTGGTTTTCCGCACCAGAACAGTGGAACGCAGACTGCAATTCAGGCTGGATAAAGTCAACGAGCGTTTGCATTTACTCGATGGCTTGTTGATCGCTTATTTAAATCTGGATGAGGTCATTCAGATTATCCGTAGTGAAGATCAGCCTAAACCCATCCTGATGAAAAAATTCAAACTTTCTGAGCAACAGGCGGATTATATCCTTGATACCCGGTTACGTCAGTTAGCGCGTCTGGAAGAAATGAAAATACGTGATGAGCGAACCGAGCTGGGTAAAGAACAAGCAGATCTACAAAAAACATTGTCATCAAAACAGCGCTTAAAAACCTTAATCAAAAAAGAATTGCAGGCAGATGCCAAAGAATATGGTGATGACAGGCGATCGCCATTGGTGCAACGCGAAAGCGCTCAGGCTATGGATGAATCAGCACTCATCAGTGTTGAGCCAATGACAGTGATATTGTCTGAAAAAGGCTGGGTGCGCGCGGCAAAAGGCCACGAAGTTGACCCGTTATCCATGGCTTACAAGTCGGGCGATCAATATCTTGCCAGTGCAACCGGCAGGAATAATCAGCTGGCTATTTTTATGGATTCTACAGGGCGTGCCTATGCCTTACCTGTGCATGCATTGCCTTCCGCCAGAGGCTATGGCGAACCTTTGAGCGGTCGATTGAAGCTACCTGATGGAGCTAACATCGTTGGCGTCATTATGGGTCAAGGGGATGACCTGGCCTTATTATCTTCACAAGCAGGCTATGGACTGGTGATAAAACTGGAAGAGATGATCTCACGGAATAAAGCCGGCAAACGGGTGCTCTCTGTGGCAGAGAATATAAGTGCCATGCCACCGGTATTGGTACGCAGTTATGATGACGATTGGGTTGTTGCTATTACCACTGAAGGGAATATGCTTGTCCTGCCACTCAACGAACTGCCGCAACTAAGCAAAGGCAAAGGTAATAAAATTATCGGCATCCCCTCAGCCAGAGTGAAATCAAAAGAAGAGTTGATGGCTGTAATTGATTGTATTCAAGACGGAGAAAAACTGACTCTTTATTCTGGGCAACGTCACAAAACAATGCGGGCAGCAGAAGTCGATGAATACGCATCCGAAAGAGGATTACGTGGCAAGAAACTCCCTCGTGGTTATCGTACTATTCAGTCTGTTACTGTAGAAAAAAAAGAGTAATTAAATGTCTCAAGCAGGTATGAATCAGATTATTTTGGGAGTCAGTAGTTAATTTAAATATGTTTATCTGTTTTGATTGCTGTGCAGTAATTTGAGCAGCACACCGTCTGTGATTCATATTAACTTTTTAGTGTTGTAAAAAAAGAATTTCGATACCTATTCTGGTAGTCCAGCCTTTCGAAGATCTTCTAATAATGCCTGTTTGAGTTCAGGCTTTACAATTGGAATTGTTTTTTCTGTATGTGAAATCGTTGCCGTAGTGCTCAGAATTTGCAGCTCATTGACCACCCATTCAGCGTCGTCTTGCCGATTGCCCCTAATGTAACTGGCTGCAAGATACAGCTTGATTGGAATCGCGCTTTCATTTCGCTCCTGCGCTTTTTCAAGTGCAGTTATGGCCGCATTATAGTCACCAAGAAAGTAATATGCACAGCCAAGATTATAGGGATAATCCCAGGTGTAATATGGGTTCAGGCGCATGCCTTTAGTGATGAATTCGACTGCTCTTTTCGATTGGCCGAGATTATTACTGATCAGGGCGAGCAAACCGTATCCGTCCGCATAATTTGGCGAGATGTTTATTGCTTGCGCCACCGCCTTTTCAGCTTTATCCAATTCCTTGCTCATGAGATATACATAACCGAGTGACCAGTAGGTTTGTGGGATCGAGCCATCAAGTGCAACGCCCTGTTCTGCCAGTGCCAATGCTCGACTCAAGGTTTCTAGTGGGGTATCGGTCCAACCTCTTCGGTAATCGGAGGCAAGTATATAAGCCAGTGCGCCATATGCTCTTCCATAAGTCGGATCTAGTTTGATTGCTTTACGATATACTTCACGAGCCTGCTGGTTAGCTTCTTTTGTGCCCGCCTTAGAAATCTTCTGTCCTTCCTGAAATAAGTCATATGCCTCAAGGTTATTGGTTGTACTTAGTGCCAGACGGTGTTTTTCCTGATTGGTTATCTTGACGGCCAGTGCCTCGACGATACTCTGTGTTACTTTATCCTGAACAGCAAACACCTCTGTAATATTTTTATCATAGCGTTCTGCCCAAACATTAAATCCAGTAGCTGTACTAATGAGTTGTGCATTGACTCTGATTGTATTCCCAAGCCGCCTGGTGTTGCCTTTAAGAACATACCCAACGTTCAGCTCAGCGCCAATTTTCTCTGCTGTCACTTGCTTATCTTTGTATGTGTTCGAGGTATTGCTGGCTATCACCAGCAAGTTCGATAATCTTGAGAGATCGGTGATGATATCTTCCGTGAACCCATCCGCAAGATATGCCTGCTTTGGGTCATCCCCCAGATTTTCAAATGGAAGTACGACTATAGAGTTCATCGCAGAATCGTTTATAAGGGTTGGTGCTGTCTCGGTTGACCAAAGCCAGGCAAACCAGATAAACAGCACGCCCATCAAGGCAATGATGACCAGGCTGGCTCGACGTGGCTGGTATTTTTGTTTTATTCCAGCTACCGGTGTGGCAGTTTCGATCATTGCTTCAGTAGTAAGATTTTCCTTATGGGGTGCAATTGAAGCAATGAGTTTATAACCCTTTTTGGGAATAGTTGCGATATAACGTGGCTGTCTGGCGTTGTCTTGCAAGGCCTTTCTTAATTTGATGATGGTGTTAGTAACGGCGTCATAGCCAACAAGGGCGCCATGCCAGACATCCCGCTCGAGTTCTTCCCGTGTAATGACCTCACCAGCACGCGAATAGAGGTATACCAGCACTTCCATCGCCTTTGGTTCGAGGCGCTCTGTTATGTTGCCGCGAGTTAGTATCCCTTCCTCGGGTTGGACCCGCCAGTCTTCGATGAAAAATCCTGAATGCACCTGTTTGCTCATGCTTGCCCTGTCTACACGCGTTTTAAATTATCCAACGAACTCCACTGAAGTACTGAGAATGATTCGTAAGCTACTGTATGTAAATGAGTAAAAAGCCGTTGTGTTTTCGTCGCTCTTCCGTTGAGATTTTTCTCACAGGGAGAGCCCATACTCTTCAGCACAACCAAGCGATGGTGGGCCGCGACGCCACTGTCGGTAGTAGCCAGAGCAAATAGCAAAAGAACTACTCAGAAACACTATCACAAAGGAGATCACTATGAACCTACTAAAACAGCTTTATCTTATATTGGCTTTGATGATGGTATTTCCTTATCAGGGTCTGGCGGAGGTTGGAAGAATTGAGTTGCACACATTTCAATCCGAAACTCTGACTGATGCGGAATTTCTGACTGGTAAGAAAGATGCTAGCCCGGTTACCATCGCCGGCGAGTTAAGGTTTCCGCGTATAAAAATGCAACGCTTTCCGGTTGTCATACTGGTGCATGGATCGGGTGGCGTTTCGGGTTACGTCGATGACTGGGCCCACGAGCTTAACGCCATGGGTGTTGCAGTTTTTATCCTTGACAGTTTTACTGGGCGCGGTCTTTATAAAGTCAATAATGACCAAAGCAAGCTGGGCCGTCTTACTATGATCGTGGATGCCTATCGTGCCCTTGATTTATTGGCGCAACATAAACACATAGATGCTGCACGTATTGCGCTCATGGGTTTTTCCCGCGGTGGCCAGGTTACACTTTATGCGAGTCTGAAACGGTTTCAACAGCTACATGGATCCATATCAGGTCATGAGTTTGCAGCCTACATACCTTTTTATCCGTCTTGTATTACACGCTACAAGGACGATGAGAATATCGCCAGCAGGCCGGTGCGAATTTTCCATGGTAGCGCTGACAACTACAATCCTGTCGCACCGTGTCGTATTTATGTCGAACAGTTAAGAAAAAATGGCAAAGACGTTGTTCTACTTGAATATGCCAACGCACATCATGTGTTTGACTATAAGAAGCTCACTAAGCCAGTAATACTTGCCAAGGCACAGACCACACGGGCCTGTGAACTCCAAGAAACCATGGATGGCACTATCGTTAACACTCAATCCGGGAAGCCGTTTATTTATAGTGATCCCTGTGTCGAACATGGACCAATAGTAGCGTTTAATCAAGATGCCTATGACAAAGCTAAGCAGACTCTGCATGATTTTATTAGCACAATATTTCTTACCGTGAATAAGACGCAAGTAGATTAAGCAGCGGCATCACCGCAGCCAAGTTCGATTGAATTAGCAGCTTGAATAAAAAATGAAATATATAAAACAATTACTGATAAAAAAATTACAACGGAGAATACTATGAACACACTAAAAATATTTTACCTAACGCTGGTTTTGATGGCGACATGTATTCAATCGGCACAAGCATCTGACCTTGCCAAGGAAAAGCGCTGGTCTGACCAGATTGTTGATTTTCTGGTTGATGGTGAGCCTCATTCACTGGATAACGGCGGCCAGAAATTCCTGGCACTCTATACCCCGGAGACCACTGATAAACCGCTAGGTGCTGTCATTTTGCTTCATGGCATGGGCGTTCATCCTGACTGGCCTCAGGTCATCAGCCCACTGCGCACATTATTGCCTGAACAAGGCTGGGCAACTTTGTCGTTGCAGATGCCAATACTGCCCAACGAGGCTAATGAGGTAGATTACATCCCATTGTTCAAAGAAGTCCCGGGGCGCATCAATGCGGGTATCGAATTTCTCAAAGCGAAGGGTATGAAGCGCATCGTAATTATTGGTCACAGTATGGGTGCGACGATGGCCGCTTATCATCTCGCGAATACGGGCGCAGCTCACGTAAATGCCTTGATTATCATTGGTACCACAGGTAGTCGGCCTGAATCGGAGCGAGTTCTGGATAACGATATTTCACTCAGGAAAATCAAACTGCCTGTATTTGACATTTATGGATCAGATGATCTTAAGGAAGTCATAAGTTCTGTAAAAGGACGCGCCAATGCAATAGCGGATGCAGGTAATACCCATTCCATGCAGATCGAAATCAAGGACTCCAATCACTTCCATAGTGGTCATGATGCAGAACTGTTGCAAACAATCTCTACCTGGTTAACTAAAACCACAGTCAAATGACATATATGTTGAATTTTAATCAAATGAGTTCAAGAAATACAATCAACACATCACAGGAGATCAATATGAAAAAATATTCACAAAAGTTTGTTCTGATAACTGCTTTAGTAGTCGGATGCATGGGTATTCCAGTGTGTCTTGCCGGAACACCAGTAGATAAGAAGATGAACGTCAATGGTGTCAGTTTGTCCTACATCGAACAAGGTAAGGGCATTCCTGTTGTTTTTGTGCATGGCGCATTTTCTGATCTTCGTGTTTGGGAGCCACAACGCGAAGCCGTTGCAGATCAGTTCCGATCTATTGCTTATACGCAACGTTATTTTGGCACCAATAAATGGTCTGATTCAGGCGAACAATACTCTCAAGTCACTCATGCGGCAGATCTTGCGGAATTCATCCGGCAGCTTAATGTTGGACCTGTATATATTGTCGGACGTTCGTATGGTGGCACCGTAGCAGTCAGGATGGCACTCCAGCACCCTGAATTAGTGCGAGGGGTTTTCGTGCAAGAACCGAGTATTGCAGCAGCAGCTTTAGTAGATCCTGCTAGCAAGGCCATTCTCAAGAAAGAACGAGGCGGTCTTTCTTCCGCGCGTAACGCAGCAAAAACAGGCAACATACCTGAGGCAACGCGGTTGTTCGCCGACTGGACCAACGACCAGCCCGGAGGCTTCGATGCAATATCCGCAGAGAAACGAGCTATACACCTGGATAGCGGTCGTACCATAGCGCTACATTTCACTGCAGCACGTCCACCCAGGATCATATGCGCCGACCTTGGACAGCTAAAACCACCTTTGGCTATCACAACAGGCGAATTGACAAGACCGTTCTTCAGAATTCTTGCACAAACTGCACACGACTGTGTGCCCGGGTCTCAGCTCATTCAGATTAAGGGCGCACGACATGCAGCCACATCCCAAAATCCGAAAGACTATAATGATGCATTGATTAGTTTTTTAACCAGTCATTGACAGTCATGAAGAAAGTCACCAGCCGATGTCGCTGTTAATCCAGCGACCCGGCTGAGTGCTCTCGATGTCAATATACCTGAGATGGATTCGCTTTGTAGCAAAGCCTTCGATTCATTTTTTATAATCGAAATAAATGCGGATTACGTTCAATAAACTTCCGAATCCAGGCTTCAATAAACGACTGTTGATGGTGTGAGGTGTACCACCACCCGAGAGTGCATATAATAAAAGCTCCGAGGGCATTAACAATCATATCCCACATTGTATCGGTCAGCCCGGATGGATCACCGAACATGGCTTTTTGCATGTTAGTGGCGAAAATCTGATCCATGGAAAACTCGAAAATCTCCCACAGTGTACCCACTGTCACAGCGAAGAAAAAAGCGAACAAGGCGACGAAGCGTGGTCGCATATGCAAGTCGATGTATTTGCTCTCATTCAATACATAAACCAGCAAAAAGCCAACAATTCCCATGAGTAAGCCGGAACTGGTGTGCAAGGCAATATCCCACCACCAGATGCGATGATAGTAACTTTGGATCTCACCGAGGAACAACGCTGCAAAAACAAATATGACAGCAAGCGCCTGAAATTCAGGAGGGATGTATACTCTGAAACGGCGGTGCAGCCAGGTAGGGATAAATGTGATGACAATAATTGCCATGACCAGAAAAGCATTCATCCATTGCCCTTTGTAAAAAACTATCACCAATTCCACTGCCATGAGGATTTGAAGTAAGGCAATAATCCCACGATGAATTTTTAATGAAAGGTCCGTCTTGTTTTTTTCATTGTCTGGCTTGTTATCTACTTGATCCATTTAGTTGTCGGCTTGAGTTTTAAGGAAGATTTAAATCTGGATTCATTTCTTTTAACAGATATTACTATAGGCATTATTTTTTAGCTCCCTTTACCGTTTTGCTGCCTTTGCTCCTGATGGAAAGATAACCTGATAGATTAATCTGAGCTTACTTTAATTTCCTATTAATCCGGGCTGTTCAGAGACGCGATCAGCGAATCGCTGTAGAAATGAAAGACTGTTGAACCGGCGCTAAATATCTCACGGCTATTTACTGGCTATTTTGTTGTTTTAACTCATCCAGTCTTTGCAATACCCGATCGGCATGCTCCAGACTTTCTTTGATTTTTTCATTACCCGGATCAACCTTCAGGGCTTGCTGCCATAATTCTTTGGCTTGCTGAATCTTTCCATCAATATACAGCTGGTTTGCTGTAGTGGTTAAGTTGTTTAGATACTCGGGAAGTTTGTTGAGATAAGCATTCTCAATGATAGCTATAGTTTCGTGCTTGGGCTGTAGCTGTTTTAGTCGCAGTATATTGTCTTTTGCAGTTGCAAGTTCATCTTCCTTGATCAACTGTTCGGTCTGAAGATAGAGCGAGTTAAATTCTCGTTGTTGTTTGGTCTTTAAAGTGGATTGCACCTGATGTTGCTTGTCTTGTTGTTGATATTGTAGCGTGGCTTTTCTCTTTATCTGCTGAGTGTGCTGTTGTTGTTGAAGGTTGGATAGTCTTGCCAGTGCCGATTGCGTTAGCGGGCGAGTATAGAGGCGATTCGACATCGTAAGACAACTGTCCGCCAACTCATAGTCATTATTTTGCATAGCCTTGATGCCAATATGATAGAGCTCCAGTGCCGTATCAACAAAATCACTTTTCGGGTCTTTGAAGGTACTCGCACTATCTGGCTTTATGGACTGCAATGACTGTTGTACTTTTTTTGACTCGAGTAACCATTCTGCTTTGGATAACAATTGCTGCGCTTGCAGGCGACCAATTTCTTCAGATTGTGTGCTATGAAGATGTTTTTGAATGGCAAGCAAGCCAGGTGCCTGTGGGTATAAATTCAATGCCTGCTCTAATTGCAGACTCGCCAGGTTTAACTTACCAGCACTGACGAGCTCATTGATTGATTGACTTTGACGACTATCGAATACTGCTGCCTGTTTCCTGATTTCAGCAATTTTGGAATCGATATGCTTTGAAGGTTGTTTTTCTTGTCGCTCAATGCTCAGCGACAAGGCTTTTCCATACTGTTGACTTTGTAACCACTTGTCTATTTCATCCATTGAAGCGACCCGCGTGTTTGCAGTGTTAAAGCACGCGGATAAAGTAAGTAAACTGATGGCCCCCAGCCAGACTGCCCTTGAATTCATAGATTTTCTTTTGTAATTGAATTGATAATGGTATCAATCATTTTTTCCATTTTATTCTGTTCTGCTCCTGTTACATCATGAACAAGATAGGTGTTTATCGGATCCTTTTTGCCGCGAATATGAAGTGACTGGTTGGGCACGGCTACAATTCTTTCTTTTAAATGAGGTGTCTGATAGGTCTTTTCAGAAATCATGATCTCATTCGTATTTGCAATAGAAGCCAGACGCGAGGCCAGGTTGACACTATCTCCGACCACTGTGTATTGCATACGTGAGCTTGACCCAATATTACCTGCGAGCATTTCACCTGAATTAATTCCGATACGGTAATGCACTGGAGGCAGACCTTTTGAAATCCTGATTTTATTTAATCGATCTGCCAGACGCTGGATAAAGACAGCATAAGCAATAGCATGAAAGACATGATCTCTGTCAGTATCAGGCACTCCGAACACCATCATCACACAGTCACCAATGAATTTATCGATGGTGCCTTTATATAAATGAATGCTGTGATTGATGTAGGAATAAAACTCATTTAGCATCCGCGCCACAGCATCAGGTGACAAAGATTCAGAGGTCGAAGTAAAACCAACGATATCGACGAACATGACAGTTGAGTAGACGTGGGTACCACCAAGTTGGACTTCATCGATGTTTGATAGAATCTCATCGGCAATATTGGGCGATACGTGCCGTTTGAAGGCTGCTTCGACCTGTTTCTTTTCCAACATACCACGGGCCATACTGTTCAACGAGTTCATTAAATAACCAATTTCATCGCCTCTTTCACTGGGCAGTTTGATATCATATTGGCCCTTATCTATCGCGCGGCTGGCGTCGATCAAATGTTGAATGGGTCTGGTCAGACGTTTGCCGAGCACATAGGAAATAATGATTCCAAGAAATATCAGGGCAAGTGTTATACCTGCAATGGTATGGACTACTTTATCAATGGAATTTTCGATAGCATCCATACTGAAACTTACTACCACATAACCCACGACTAGATCTTTGAATTTAACAGGGGACAGATAAGCAATCGCTTTTAAGTGGCCAGCAGGTGAATAGGGCCAGTGCCATTTCAACATGTTGGTTGCATTACCCATGTAGTGTTTGGCTTTTCCTTCAAATGGCCCATAAGCATCAAACGGGTTATGACCCGACGCTGCCAGGGTTTTGTATTCGGCCGAATAGATGGAGGTGCCGATTATATTTTCCGACCCTTTCAGATTATGTGCCAGAATTTCCATTTGTAGGACATCATCCGCTAACAAATGCTCACGTACTGCCCCCGCCAATTGATGGGTGACTGTTTGACCGGTAGCACGCAATTGTGATTCCAGGAAACCTTTTTGATGGTTCACAATTAATGCTCCCAGCAGCAACATGGCAACCGTTAACAAGACCCCAATGGCGGCTGCCAGTTTAATAGCAATCGGTAATTGGCTCGGCATCAGAAATCGAAAAACAGACAGATTGCGATGCTTAGCAGGACTGGCATCATTGCTACTGCCATGTTTCTGGCGATGCATTTTGAGAGTATTAAACATGGGTATGGCTTCTGGGTTATTACAGGATTGGTAGTGCTTGAATTTTACCATAGTTATCCTGATCCAAATAAGAGAATCCTGTAGAAATCATAATATTTTCAATTCTCTAAATCAGTTTTGTTGATAATTTACGCTGAAAAATAACTCTGATTTAAATCTTATCTGATATAAATCAAATGGATAAACATTGTATTTGAAGATAATTCAAGGTGTGGATGCAAGTGGGGGTAAAAGCCGCTACAATACCTCCTTTTTTTCTGATGACCGAAGGATTGTCTATGACCCTGATTCGCCCCTTGAAAGGATTACGCCCACGCCAGGAACAAGCGTCGGCCGTTATTGCTCCGCCTTATGATGTTCTAAACACAGCGGAAGCTAAAGAGAGGGTAAAAGGCCGTCCACACAGTTTTTTGCATATATCAAAGCCTGAAATTGATTGCCCCGAGGATACGGATCCCTATGCACCTATGGTGTATGAAAAAGGGGCTGAAAATCTTCAACGATTAATTGCTGATGACATCCTGATTCAGGATAAGGAGCCTTGCTATTATGCCTACCAGCTGATCATGGATGGACATGAACAAACCGGGCTGGTGGCAGTTGCCAATGTCGATGATTACGATAGTAATCGGATCAAAAAACATGAATTTACACGTCCGGATAAAGAAGATGACCGGACCCGGCAAATTGATGTATTGAATGCGCAAACTGGACCAGTTTTCCTGACTTATCGTCAGCAACCCGAAGTAGACGAAATTATCAGTCAGGTGAAGGGTCAGACACCTGAGTATGATTTGCGAGCAGACGATGGCGTGCAACATACCATATGGGTAATATCTGCCCCACAGCAAATCAACGAACTGACTCGTTTGTTTGATCAAATGGATAATTTATACATTGCCGATGGTCATCATCGTTCAGCATCTGCGTCGCGTATTGCTGCCATGAGACGGAAAGAATTTCCGGATGCATCTGCTGATGCGCCGTTCAATTATTTTCTCTCAGTTATATTCCCCGATAATCAGATGAAGATCCTGGATTACAACCGGGTCATTAGAGACATCAATGGTTTGCCGGCTGATGCATTTATTACCCGCATTGCCCATTCGTTTGATATTTCTGAAGCAGACGAACCCGTTAAACCTGAGCATGCGGGGCAATTCGGTATGTATTTGAGCAAGCAATGGTACCGTCTGGATATCCATGCCGACAAAATCCCCAGCGATGACCCAGTGAAAAGACTGGATGTTAGTTTACTAGCCGATAATTTGATTAGCCCAGTACTGGGTATCGATGATCCACGGCGTGATAAACGTATCGATTTTGTGGGAGGAATCAGAGGCCTTGGTGAATTAGAAAAGCGGGTAGACAGTGGTGAAATGGCTGTCGCGTTTTCACTCTTTCCCACCAGCCTGGGTGACTTGATGGCGGTTGCAGATGCTAATGAAGTTATGCCACCCAAATCTACCTGGTTCGAGCCCAAGCTGGCAGATGGTCTTGTCTCTCATTTGTTATCGGATGTTGAGTGAATCAGGGGCAGATTAAAGATACAAAATTAAAGGCTGGAATCTGAAATCTGCCTTCTGACTCCTAGTCCTCTTCATCACCTTCAAAGTCGTAATTCATCAATTCCTGTGGTTGTTGCAGGAAGTTCCCTTGAATGTAGTTAATGCCACATTGCCACAGTACGGCCAGGCTGCTGGCATCCTCAACAAACTCGGCAATGGTCGCAGTTTTCATGGACGCTGCCAGATCAGTCATGGATTTAACCATCGCCTGATTTTCCTGATTACTGGCGAGATTACGCATAAACGAACCATCAATCTTAATGTAGGCTGGTTGTAGATGCTTGAGGATCTGGATAGAATTTTCTCCGGTTCCAAAGTGTTCCAGACAAAAGCCGCAGTGCAGCATTTTCACACCTTCCACAAAAGTTTTAGCATGCCTTAGTACGCCGCTGATGGTCGTTTCGTGCACTTCAAAAATCAATTTTGTCGGGTCAACTTTGGACTTTTTCAAAACCTCTGCCAGCCATTGCAGCATGTGGTCACTCTTCAGGCTGCTAAGTGAGAGCTTGATGAATACAGTCGTATCCTTGCCTGACAAAGTGCGTCCTCTGAGTACCTTGATGGCATGAACAATGACCCAACGGTCAATCGCAACACTCATGCCATGCTCTTCTGCAGCCGGAATGAACTTGGATGGTGGAATGGGATTATCATCTTCATCGATCATGCGGAGCAGGACTTCATATTTTTCCGAGCTCTCTCCATGGAGACTGGCTATTGGTTGATAAACCAACGAGAATTTATTGTGATTAAGTGCATATTCAATGGTCTTTGACCAATGGATGTCACGTTCCCGGCTGGCCTTTTCATCGGCAACGGGGTTATGTAAGTGAATGCAATTGCCGCCTTCCTGTCTGGCTAATTCGCATGCAAGATCAGCCTGAGAAATCACCTCAGTCGCAGTACCAGAATTGCCGCCAAACTCACTGGCACCAAAGCTACAAGTGAAGGTGATGGATTGTCCTTCAACCTCGGATATATTTTTTTCAATGGCAGTACGGATATTATCAGCTACTTGCATCAGAGCATTGGTATCACTGTACTTGGTTAATATGGCGAAAGCGGTATCAGTGAAACGCGAAGCAATGACATCATCTTCGATTTCATGCCGGATAATGTCGGCAATGTCTCTCATAATGGTATCAATACCATTAATCCCTGTTGTTTCCTTGATAAATTTTATGTTATCGGGTTCGAGGTAGATCAGCGAACGATTGTTGCGATCTTCACCCGCTTCGCGAATATAAGTTTCCAGATGCTCCATAAAATATTGACGATTGAACAGGTCAGTTTGTGCATCTTTCTTGCTGAGGAATTTCAGCTTGCTTTCCAGTTCTTTATTCAGTGACTGGTCGCGAATAATTATCTGGGTGCATGGTTCACCTTCAATGCTGGCAGGAGAGAATTCCATTTGCGCGCGAAAGTTACGCCCATTAGGACGAAGTCCAGTGACTTCTAACGCACGGGTCTTATTTTCCCCCTTGGAATACATTCTGAGATACTTCTTGAGTTGCTCATGGTCTTTTTCATCAATCATATCCATGATGGGCGTACCTTCGATTTCTTCCAGATTAGGAAAACCAAAAGTATCAAGATAAACCTGATTTGCATAAAGGTGCATACCCTCATGTACGTAAGTGATGGCATCTCGGGAGCTATCAAGTAGAGTATGGCAGCGTTTTTCGGATTCTCTGAGAGAGGCTTTGTTGCGTTGTAATTGGCGCCGGGCGCGACTTGACTGGATTTCACGACGCGTGGCTATTTGCATATGACTGGAATGTTCAGTACTAACCATATCGATGGCGCCCGCAATCATCACTTCTTCGCGCAGTTCCATATCGTCTTCAGAGTGGGTTGCAATTAATGCCAGATCTGGATCGATTTTCTTAATCGTGCTGATGACTTGATTTAGAGTGGGTTCTATTGAGGTTGCGGTGCAAAATACCAGATCATGTGAACCCGCAGATAGCGTGTTTTCCAATTCCTCCAGGCTCTCCATGTATTGCATTCTGACAGCGATACCTGCGTTTTTCAGCACATTGACGCTGGCCTCAGCCTCATTCAGCGAGTCATCAATGATGATTAATTTGAGTGCTTCGTTACTCACCTCGATAATTTCCTAGTCAGATATTCCCTGGAATGGTTGAATTATTAAGTATTACATTATTTTATGCGCTTTGACCAGATAATGGATCAATTTATCTCCGGTCTCTCTTGATTTATACCGCTATTCTATCGTTTAACGGCAGGCGATTACGGACACTTGAATTTGACAATATTTTTCATAGCTGAGGGCTTGCACCTTCCTGATCAGCGCTATAATCTACTGATAAGCAATTTATATACACCACTCAGATAATTCACGCAGGAGTGCATATGTCAGAGATACAGGTTAGAAATGAGAATGCGGATGATATTAGAGCTATCGACGTCGTTCACCTTAGCGCATTTCAGGGTGATGAAGAGGTGGGTTTAATCGATTCCTTGCGCGACTCTTCTGGCTTTGTCGCTGATTTATCCCTGGTTGCCGAATTCAATGGACGGATTGTTGGCCATATCCTGCTGACCCGGATTCATTTTTTGCAGGGCAAGGAGAAAAAAAACATTCTGGCTCTTGCGCCTATGGCAGTCGTACCTTCACAGTCGCACCGGGGGATTGGTTCAGATCTGGTACAAGCATCCATCGATAAAGCCAAAGCGCTCAATCATACTGCGATTGTGGTCATCGGCTATCCTGATTTTTATCGTCGATTTGGCTTTCGGTTGGCTAAGGAATTTGGCCTGGAAACCAATATATCAGTCTCGAATGATCTTGTTACGGTGTTGGAATTACAGGAAGGTGCGCTTGCCGGTGGCGGTACAGTGATCTATCCATCACTGTTTAAATGTGTGTATTAGTGCAGGAATCTGCTAGATCTGTCTTTCTCTAGTACTCTTTCAATATCATGTTGAAAGAGTACTAGCCTTCAGGATTGTCATCGTTTTTCTGATCTTTGGTTGCTGCCTGTTCGTCAAATTGCTGCTTGTTGTATTCAAAGCGACTGTAATTCGCATTCATTTCTATCATGCGTGTCAAATGCACATTTGATAATTTGCCATGGTCATTCAGAATCAGTGCATCCCCCACTTTGTACTGCATCGAAGGTGTCAGTAACGAAGCGGGCTGTTTGATGCCAGTCAGTGCTGGCAGGCTTAGACAACTGTATTCCTGGGCATTATGTTTATTATCTTGGAGTAGACGGGACTGGATGGAATTTGCACCTGGAGAAAGTATCTGGATGCCCAGCTTGACGCCGCTCTGACGTATGTACTGCATCCACCGGACCACTCCAACTCGCCAGTTTTGATCGTTGTTTTCCCCGCTATCTCTGAGGGCAATTATCTCGCCGATTTGGGCGTGGGAACTACGATCATGGTCCCATAATAAACAATACCCACCTGCACCAGCATTCAGTGTTTTCCATTGCGTATAGTCGTATTTGGGTTGTGGGATGTCCTGGTCTGTGTATTTGCCACGAACCTGTGAGAGATTAATATGACTCAAATTATTCTTATTCCAATGTGACGTAGTGGCATCTTCAGTCATTGGGTCTAGACTGAATGTGGTATGGATGATATCTAAAGGGTTTTCCAGTTCCTCATGAGTCAGGCTGATTTGTTCAGAGTCATTTTCCTGATTCAAGGGATCTTGTTGGCAGGCATCTATAACATAGTGTGTGGAGTTCAAGCCAATACTCATGTCTACTTCACCACTGACTGATTGTCGGGTAAAACTGCGCTTAGAGCGAATACCCCAATTGTGTACGAGGCCTCGGTAGAGTTCCAGAAGGCGCAGGTCATTCTGTTTTAATTGGCTGTCCTGCTGTGAAAGTTCCTTTTGAATTTTGTTCAGTCGTACGGTCATTTGTTTGATGAGCGCAGAATTGTCCAGGAATCGGCACTCATCGCGCTGAATTAATTTCACCAGATGAAGTTCCTGCGGCGGTCGGTCTTTTGTCAGGCAGGTTACAAAATGTGCGTCGCCCTGATTCTCTGTTTCCGGGTTGATTAGTTTGCTGTAGCTAGCCAAACCATTCAATAAAGCGTGGACTTTTGTGATCTCATTTTTTCCAAGATGATAGGGGTTTGCCAGGCTGAGTAATAGAATTTGTTTAAACTGATTTTCAACTGTGGATAGCCTGGGTTGCTCATCCAGTGTTTTGATTGACAGGGTATGAACATTCTTTTGTTCAGCTAAACGGTAAAGGGCATAAACGACTTCCCAAAAGTCGGTCGGCTCTGGTGAGTAGATTTGATAATGTGTTAATTGGGTTCTGGCATTGATATGAAGCTCCATAAAGAAGGCATGCGCCATAGCTTTTTTATCAAAAAAATGGCTATGGGTGAGCAAATCGACACAGCAGATTCGATAAGCTATGGCGAGTTCCTTGTCGAGCGCCAGCGTCTGATCAACCGTTTTGAGTGCGCGATTATTAAGTGGGAAGCTAACATTCAGGAACTTCTTTTTTAACGCTTGCGTACAAAAAAGATAAGTTGGATAAAGCTCTTTGAGCATTTTCAATCTGGTCGGAGCTGAAATTTTTACTTTATTGGTATGTTCAAGTACTGAATGCAGGCGATTAGCGGATTCATCGGTGTCACCTAAAGGCAAGGCTTCCAGCCACTGCTTGATCCGTTTGGGTCGCGGGTCAAACCAACTTTTTTTCAGGGTTTGCTCAGGGATGCGAAGTGTGGAAAAGTCCTGAGGTTTCGCCATTCCAATACTCCAGTTAACAACTGCGAACTTTAGGTTCACTCTGATTAAAGAACAATGACAAGCTGTTCATTTTATTCAATGACCGTCTCAAATTCTGACATTACACCGTCTGTAATGGTTTTGCCAGTCACTGGTACTCTTTCAAGGTGATATTGCCGGCTTCAGCGTTGCTATGGTGTTGTGCAGGCGCACCTTGCCCTGAGCGCTGACAGACCAACTGAGCCCTAAATATCACCTTGAAAGAGTCCTGCATCCTGGCAGACCGAAAAATCATTTTTCACACGTCATTAGATCGACCAGGGGTGATTTTGACTTGAGGCCAGGGAGTTCCTGAACCAGACGTGGTACTAAATAACCGGGAAGTCGATGCCTTAATTGTTCATGCAGATAACAGGCGCGTTCATCGCTGACCTGAAAGTGAGCTGCGCCATTAACGGGATCAAGTTGATGCAAGTAATAAGGCAATACACCCGCTGCAAAAAGCCGGTGAGATAAGTCAGTCAATTTATCAACATTATCATTAATACCTCGCAGTAACACGGCCTGATTTAGTAAAATCACACGGCCTTGTTGTAAACGCTGAAGCGCCTGGATTACCGATTCACTCATTTCTTGCGCATGGTTGCTATGGATGACTACCACGCAGTTTAGTCGGCTACGGCTTATCCAGGTGAGTAGCTCATCACAAATCCGCTGTGGTAATACGACGGGTAAACGTGTGTGCAGGCGTAATGTCTGAACATGCGGGATGTCTTCAAGAAGCTTAACTAGTCTGGAGAGTTTATCGTCATTCAGGGTTAACGGGTCGCCTCCACTCAGTATCACCTCATGAATGCTTGTGTCCTGCTTTATATATTCAAGAGCAGGAGTCCAGTTATGACGGTTAGCTGAATGCTCAGGGTAGGGAAAATGCCGTCTAAAGCAGTATCGGCAGTGAATCGCACAGGCACCGGTTGTCAGCAGCAATACGCGGCCATGGTATTTGTGCAGTAAGCCTTTAGCTGCCACGGCATCCAGATCTGCAACCGGGTCATCCAGGTAATTTTCCATGGTACGCATTTCTTCGCCGACAGGTAAAATTTGTTTTAATAATGGGTCGTGGGGGTCTCCAGGACGGATATTATCGACGTAGGCCATTGGTATTCTTAGTGAAAACTGCTTTCTTGCTGCTTCGCTGATATTCAGCTCGGCGGCACTTAACTGGACGATATCCAGTAATTCATCAATGCTTTTGATGGCAGAGGCCATGGCGTGTTGCCAAACAGGGGTCTGCCGTATTTTTTCTGTTCGGGTTATCATAGTCAATCTTGCATTTTAAAATATTCAGTCACAGGTAAATTCAGTATGGCATCTTACAGTACGAGTGAGTTCAGAGGTGGATTAAAGATTATGCTCGACAATGATCCGTATGTCATTGTCGAGAATGATATTGTTAAGCCAGGTAAAGGTCAGGCCTTTAATCGCGTGAAAGTGCGTAATCTAAAGACGGGCAGAGTGATCGACCGAACGTTTAAGTCAGGAGAATCAGTGGAAGCTGCTGATGTGTTAGACACGGAAATGCAATATCTTTATAACGATGGAGAATTCTGGCATTTTATGGACCCGCAATCCTTTGAACAGTTGGCGGCCTCGCAGGAAGCGGTCGCGGATGCCGACAAATGGCTCAAGGAACAGGACACCTGTGCTGTTACCTTATGGAATGGCGTACCTCTCAGTGTTAACCCGCCAAACTTTGTCGAATTGACGATTACTGATACTGACCCCGGCTTGAAAGGGGATACCTCTGGCGGTGGTGGCAAACCCGCGACACTCGAAACTGGCGCCGTCGTCAGAGTACCATTATTTATCCAGATTGGTGAACTGATAAAAGTGGATACCCGTACGGGTGAATATGTGTCGCGTGTCAAAGAATAAAAAAGGTCACGTCGAAAAATGGGAGAAGGATAGGCAGGCTCAATGGCAACCGTCTGCAAGTATCGCGATGCTACAGCGACGTGCTGAGCTGTTAGCCGCAATCCGGCACTATTTTCACAATGAAGCAGTTATGGAAGTCGAGACACCTGTTCTGAGTCACGCGGGTAATCCTGACTGTTATATCGATAGCTTTGTTACTCAGACCATCATCGATGGCCGCGCGCAAACTCTCTATATGCAAACCTCGCCTGAATTTTTCATGAAACGTCTGATCGCTGCGGGTAGTGGTTCAATCTACCAGATTGCAAAAGCATTCAGAAATAATGAGGCGGGTCGATTGCATAATCCAGAATTCACTATGCTGGAGTGGTATCGCCTCGACTACGACTATCAGGACTTAATGAGCGATGTTGAGCATTTGTTAAAATCGATAGGGATGCTGGATGCAGATGGTGCCATTCCACGATTAACTTATGCCGGGTTGTTTGAAGAACATATCGGATTAAATCCGCATTTATGCACACGACAGAATCTTCTGCATGAACTGGATGAGCATGATGTCGCTACAGCGTCTGCTATAGACTTGAGCCGAAATGACTGTTTGTCTTTATTGTTGACGCATGTGATCGAGCCTGCACTTCAATCACAACCGTATCTCTATATTTACGATTATCCTGCTGATCAGGCCGCATTGGCTGTTACCCGAAACAAGGGGGAGTATGCAGTCGCTGAGCGATTCGAGCTCTATGCCCACGGTATTGAAGTAGCTAATGGTTATACCGAACTGACAGATAGCAAAATTCAGGCGCAGCGATTTGATCAGGAATTAGCGAATAGAAAAGCGCGGGATTTGCCTTCTATAAAAACCGATGAGCATTTAATTGCCGCCTTAGCGGCAGGAATGCAAGCTTGTGCCGGTGTCGCAGTCGGGTTAGACCGTTTATTAATCATATCAGAAGCTGAATCACGCTTATCAGAGGTTTTGGCTTTTCCGATAGATCGTGCGTGATCTAATCCATGTTAAATCCGGCGCTAGTCTTAAGGAATAGCACCCATCTCTGCGCCCATTTGAATACTGTCATTGGCGTGTAGCCGAGTGTTCCATTCAAGACTCTCATTGGCAAATAATACGATCACTGTCGAGCCCATATTAAAACGACCCAGCTCGTCACCCTTTTCCAGTTTAACTGGATTAACGCTGGAGTAATCGCTGCTATGGATTTGCTTACCAAGCGGGGGTGTGATTTGACCTGCCCAGACGGTTTCAATTGAGCCGACATTGATGGCCCCGACTAAAATAACTGCCATCGGTCCGATGGCTGTATCAAAGACACAAACGACTCGCTCATTACGTGCAAATAGCCGCTCAACATTATCGATCAGTAATGGCGCTACACTGAGTAATTTTCCGGGCACGTGAACCATTTGTTGTAACGTGCCAGCATAAGGAATGTGAACACGATGGTAATCACGCGGCGATAAATAAATAGTGGTGTAATGACCTGATGTAAACGTTGCTGCAATTGTTTCTGATCCACCCAGTAATTCCTGTACTGAAAAGTCATGCCCTTTGGCTTGAATAATTCTTCCCTGGGTAATATTGCCAATCTGGCTAATGGTCCCGTCAGCGGGGGAGCAAACCACATTCTCCCCAGCTGCAATTGGTCGCGCATCCGGTTTCAATGCGCGTACGAAGAAACTGTTGATAGTGGGATGGATACTTCTATCCGTATAGTCAGGATAGAGAGCTTCTTCCACATTCACGCGATGTCGTTTGATCATGAAACGGACCAGTTGATCTCTGAATGGCAGGTAGTGTGCATGCATGAGCCGATAGGTTATGGCTGTCAACAGGCGATGGGGGATTAAGTACTGATGAATCAGTACTTTCACACTTTTTTGCATGGTGATTAATCAGTGCTGATGATGTGAGTGGTCAACAGCTTGTTCAGGCTTTTGAACTTGCATGGATAATGGAATAACGGTCTTGTCTGCCAGCGTCAAACTCACTTCTACCCAGTCACCGGCCTTGAGTGAATACTTGGGCCCCATCAACATCAGATGAAAGCTACCAGGTTTGAGGATAAGAGAATTACCCGGGTCGATGGTCAGGGTTTGTTGTTTAACCATCAGGGTAATGCCGTCAGAATGCACACTGCGGTGAAATTCGACTTTTGCAAACTGCTCACTTTCAGCAGCAGTGATGAGGATGGGTTCTTCGCTCATATTTTGTAATTTCATGTAACCCGCTAATACACGGGTGTTAGGTGGTCCTTCCTGTACCCAGGCTTGTTGAATAACCAGCACCGGTACAGCTTGGCTGATTGAAGTCACCAGCAGGGCACTGAATAATAGGAAAAGTGAAAGAAAACGTTTTGTCATGTTCGTTGCTCCAGATATTGGTAAATTGCCAGATAATCTTTCAAGATTCGATCTGGCTCATGCGGGGCACTGAAAACAGCTTGTAATTGCCCGGCTGGGTTGGTGAGTAATACAGCGGAACTATGATCAACCAGATACTGGTCTGCCGAGCTGGGATCTTCAGCCGGTCTGCGTTCATAGATAACGCCCATTTGGCGACTGAAAGTCTTAATGTCTGGTTCCGGTCCAGTCAGTCCAATGAAGTCTGGGTGGTAGTATTCCACGTATTCTTTTAGATGACTTGCTGAATCACGTTGGGGATCGATGGAGACCAGGACGAAATGAGTTTTGGCCAGGATTTCAGGGAAATCTTGTAATTTTTTTGCCAAGATTTTGAACTGATACAGAGTCGCCGGACAAATATCCGGACAATTGGTGTAGCCAAAAAAGAAAAAGTGGTAGCTGCCCTTGAGTTGTTCTTTACCAAAAGCGTCTCCGTTTTGATCAATCAAGGTCACATCTGCGGTTTCTCGAGCAGGTAACAATAAGCTGGCTGACGCCAGTTCAGGGGGCGCTGTGATATGCTGTTCCTGGGAGACCGACAACCAGATGCCACCGATCAATGCCACGATCGCGAGCAGCCAGTACCAAAGCTGGGATGGGATTCTGGATTTGTGATTTTCAGACATATGCTGGTTCAGTCAGTGATAGGTTGCCATAATGCTAACTCATTGCACACATCAGTAAAAGTGGATTAGATCGAAATGAATAAAAAATCAGTGGTTGATGAGCTCGTGACTATAAAAGACTTTATCCGTTGG
>Ga0316205_10000870_pt1 | contig 44591 bp, 50 predicted proteins | sample 3monthpyrite_MG_FD_204941 | JGI IMG/M metagenome (GOLD analysis project Ga0316205, IMG submission 204941) | Microbial mat bacterial communities from mineral coupon in-situ incubated in ocean water Damariscotta River, Maine, United States -... | ecosystem: Environmental > Aquatic > Marine >...
CCCGGCATCATATGCTTCATCAATCGCGACCTGCAGCGCCTCGCGCTCGCGGATGAATTCACCCCGAATGTAAATATAGCCCGCATTGGCCCCCATGCCGAAACCGGCAATCAGGCAGCCCTCCACCAAAGTGTGCGGATCATGGCGCATGATCTCGCGGTCCTTGCAGGTGCCGGGTTCGGATTCGTCGGCATTGACCACCAGATAGCTCGGGCGGCCATCACTTTCCTTGGGCATGAACGACCATTTAAGCCCGGTCGGAAAGCCGGCACCGCCGCGCCCGCGCAGGCCCGAGCCCTTTACCTGTTCCACAATCCAGTCACGCCCGTTTTTGATATAGTCACCGGTGCGGTCCCACGCGCCGCGCGCCATTGCGCCTTTCAGCGAGCGGTCTTCCATGCCGTAAAGGTTGGTAAAAATCCGGTCTTGGTCCTTGAGCATGTTACTCTCCGTCTTGCTGGCGCGCGCGCCAGACCCTGAATAATACGATTATGGCAAAAGCAAAACCCGCCAATGCAATAAAATCTATCAAAAAAGCATACCGCACCGGCAGGCCGAGCTGGCCGCCCAGCCAAGAGCCACCCATCAGCACCACCACCGAGACCAGCATCACAATCGAGGCCAGTCTGGTTTGTTTGCGTTGGTTTTCGGCCTTTTTATCTGCCACGGTGTGGTATCCTTTATCATCTTTAGCGAAGCGCATGATCGCGCTTCAGGTTTATTTTTTTGCCAATCCAGCGGCCTGCGCCACCCAGTCATCGCGGCTGACACGGCCCTTGAAGCTGACAAGGTGCTGGTCGGCCCATGCCACCTGCTCGGCGTTCCAGCTTGCGATCTGGTCAAAGTGGTAAACGCCCGCCGCATTCAGCTCTTTTTCCAGCTTGGGGCCAACGCCGTTGATCACTTTGAGATCATCGGCCTTGCCACCGCGCGCTTTGCTGAGCAAGGCGGGCTTGGCTTCACCGGCACCCGCGGCCGCAGCATGATCCTTATGCGCGGGTGCGGGTGTTGGCTTTGCTTTAGGCTTTGCTTTAGGCTTTGCTGCGGGTTTGGGCTTTGGTTTTGCCGCTTTCTCGGGCTCGGGTGGCAAATCGGCGTGTGGGGGCAGCCCCATTTCGGCCCTCGCAAGGTCAATCGCGCGCATATCTGCGCCCCCGCGGTTAACGGTGCGGGTTTTGCACATGGCATAGGCAACGCCAAGACCACCGAAAAACACGATCAGGAAAATCAGCATTGCCGTTGGCCAGAAATCAGCAAAAACCAATGACAGCGCGCTAAGGATCAACGCCACCAAGAGCGCCCAGAGGCCACCGGTGAGCAGGCATTCATTGTCTGTAGAATAATGGTTCTTCATTCAATTTCTCCCTTGTTGAAGCGCGCGCCCCCTGTCAGTTCGCCAGCACTTTTGCCTGGCTTACCCAGTCATCACGGCTTATTCGTCCTTTAAAGCTCACCAAATGCTCATCCGCCCAAGCGACTTCTTTTTCGGTCCAACCGGCGATCTGGCGATAGTGGTAAACCCCTGCGCCATTCAGTTCGGCTTCAAGTTTGGGGCCGATACCCTTGATCTTTTTCAGATCATCGGCTTCGCCCTCGGGTGCGCTTAAAAGCGCGGGCTTGTCAGCCTCTGACGGGGCCGGAGCAACCTCGGCAACCGGCGCAGGTTTATTGGCCTTTGGCGCTTCTGGTTTGGGTGCCGGCTTTGCGGGCGCGGCTTTCGCCTCTCCCACCGGCACCGGTGCCTTCCACAGGGGCACTTCGCTGCCGTCTATCCGTTTAACCGTGTCGCCAATCGCCAGCGACAAGGCAACCGAGCCATTATGCGCTTCGCCCTTTTTATCGGTCAGCGTGGTCGGGCCGCCCTTTGGTTCGGCGGCAAAGCGGCCGTTTTGCGGGCCGGGGGTCGGCACTTTGCCAGCGGCAAAGTCTTTCAGCAATCCGCGCAGGCCGTCTGCGGTCAAATCCTCGTAATAGTCCTTGCCGATTTGCGCCATCGGCGCATTGGTGCAGGCCCCGAGGCATTCAACCTCTTCCCAGCTCAGCTTGCCATCTGCGCTTGGCAAATAGGGCTTTTCGTTGATGACCTCCTGGCACACCGCGATCAGGTCTTCCGAGCCGCACAGCATGCAGGAGGTGGTGCCGCATATCTGGATATGCGCCACCGAGCCAACCGGCTTGAGCTGGAACATGAAGTAGAAGGTGGCCACCTCCAGCGCCCGAATATAGGCCATACCGAGCATATCGGCCACGGCTTCAATTGCGGGCTTGCTCAGCCAGCCTTCCTGCTCCTGAGCGCGCCACAATAGCGGAATAATCGCCGAGGCGGCGCGGGTGTCAGGGTATTTCTTGATCTGCTCTTGCGCCCAAGCAAGGTTGGCGTCGGTGAAAGCAAAGCTTTCAGGCTGATCTGGGTGAAGACGGCGTAGCATTACCGGCAGTTCTCCGCACTAAGGGTTACAATATCACGGGTAGGGGGCAAATAAATATCCCCCGCCGCTTCCAATTCTTCGACCAAGCCAAAGGCGGTCGAGGCATCCAGCCCCTCGACCGGCAGCAACGCGCTGAATTCGCTCGCGGTAAGGCTGCAATTATTTTGCTTGATCAGGTTGATGAAGATGTCACGCGGGGTGGCCGTGGTTGCAACAGCAACCACACAAAGTGGTGGCGCAACCTGCAGGGTTTGGCCGCCGTCGGGGCTGCTGGCGGTGCCATCAGCCATCATCTGGCTTAAAATCTGGATGGTGGGGCCGAATTCCAGCCCGGCAGCGCCGATCATAGCCCCCACATTGCTTTGCGAAACCTCGCAGTTATTGGCGGCCAGCATGGCCAGCACACCGGCGCGCGGGTCTTTCGTCTCCAAATTTTCGGCTGGCGCTTCAGCCGGGGTTGCCAGCCCCGCTTCCAGCAGTGCCGCCGGCCGGTCGCCTGCCGCACAACGGGCGCTGCTGATTTGCAGCACGGCTCCTCTATCGCTATAGGTTGCCTCTCCAGCCGCCACCATCGCATCGGCAATCCTGAAGGCCTGATCCATGCGCAGCCCCGCGGCGGGCATCAGCGAGCGCGCATCGGCTTCTGCCATTTCGCAGCCGTTATCGGCCATGACGGCCAGAAACAGCCCTTCCGGGGCAGCATCGGCCCCGATGCCACCGCTGCAGCTAGCGTCAACAAGAGTGAGGGTGCTGCCATCGAGGCGCACCGTGCCTGCCGCCACCAATGCCCCGACAATCGCGCGGGTCTCTTCGGGGCCAAACTCAAGCGGGGGAAGGATAATATCGGCTTCGGCCTCGGTCAAAACACAGTCATTGCCCTGCAACAGGGCGCGAAGCATTTCGGTGCGCGCCGGGTCCTGCGGTTGTGCCATGCCCGCGCTGGCCACTATCGCCAGCAAACCACCGAAAAGCAAAGCCCTAAAACCCATGGCTGGCCTCCCGGCGGAAATTTTCTGCTCTTTCAAATTGCCCTGCCGCGCTCAAATGCGGGCGCGGCAGGTTTTGGTTTGCCATGACCGGCACTGCTGCACCCCTATCGAACCGCGTATCGAAACCCGCCGCCATTTGCCACGCTTTGGCAAAAGCGGCCGATACCACCCCGAAAATGAGTGCGGTTGCGATCACCTGTCGATCTCCCCGAACACCACATCCAGCGAACCGATCAGCGCCGCGATATCGGCAAGCTGGTGGCCGGTGCCCAAATGGTCTATCGCGGCCAGATGCGCATAGCCCGGCGCGCGGATTTTCACTTTGTAGGGGCGGTTGCTGCCATCAGCGACCAGATAAACCCCGAATTCGCCTTTCGGGGCCTCGACCGCCGCATAGGTTTCACCTGCCGGCACATGAAAGCCTTCGGTATAAAGCTTGAAGTGGTGAATCAGCGATTCCATCGAGGTTTTCATTTCGTGGCGTTTTGGCGGTGCCAGCTTGCCGCGCGCCAGCACATCACCGCCCTTACACGCGTTCAGCTTCACCACGGCCTGCCGGATGATCTTGATGCTTTCGCGCATCTCGGCCATGCGCATCAGGTAGCGGTCATAACAATCGCCGTTTTTGCCAACCGGAATTTGAAACTCGAATTCGTCATAGCATTCATAAGGTTGGGCGCGGCGCAAATCCCATGCTACGCCGCTGGAGCGCAGCATCACCCCGGTCATCGCATAATCTAGCGCGGCCTGCTCGGTCACAATGCCGATATCCACGTTGCGCTGTTTGAAAATCCGGTTTTCGGTCAAGAGGTTGGCCATATCGTCCAGCACCTGCGGGAAGGTGTGGGTCCAGGCATCAATATCGTCTATCAGCTTTTGCGGCAGGTCCTGATGCACACCGCCGGGGCGGAAATAATTGGCGTGCAGGCGCGCACCACAAGCCCGCTCGTAAAAGATCATCAGCTTTTCGCGCTCTTCAAATGCCCACACATTCGGGGTCATCGCGCCCACATCCATGCCTTGCGAGCCGACATTGAGCAGGTGGTTGAGCAGGCGGCCAATTTCGGCATAAAGCACCCGGATAAGCTGGCCTCGGCGCGGCACTTCCACCCCTGTCAGCTTTTCGATGGCCAGGCAAAACGCGTGCTCCTGATTCATCGGGGCCACATAGTCGAGCCGGTCAAAATAGGGGATATTTTGCAGGTAGGTGCGGCTTTCCATCAGCTTTTCGGTGCCCCGGTGCAGCAAGCCCACATGCGGGTCGGCCCGCTCGACAATTTCGCCGTCAAGCTCCAGCACAAGGCGCAGCACCCCATGCGCGCTCGGGTGCTGGGGGCCGAAATTCAGGCTGAAATTGCGGACCGATTTAGGGCCGGGAGTGTTGGATCCGTCCATCTATTTGGCCTCCGTCTTTTCATCGCCGGGCAGAATATATTTCGCCCCCTCCCAGGGAGACATGAAATCAAACTGCCGGTATTCCTGGGTGAGCGACACCGGGCGGTAAACGCAGCGTTTTTCCACCTCGTCATAGTGCATTTCCACATAGCCGCTGGTCGGGAAATCCTTGCGCAACGGGTGGCCGGTAAAGCCATAGTCGGTGAGCAGGCGCCGCAAATCGGGGTGACCCGAAAAGCGGATGCCATACATATCAAACACCTCGCGCTCAAACCAGTTGGCCGAGGGGTGAGTGCCGGTAATGGAAGGCGCGATTTCGCCATCGGCCAGATCAGCCTTTACCCGGATGCGCATGTTGTGGCGCATGGAAAGGAAATGGTAAACCAGCTCAAAGCGCTTGGCCCGCTCGGGGTAATCACCTCCGGTGATATCAATCATCTGGGTAAACAGGCATTGCGGGTCGGCCCGCAAAAACTCAATGAAAGAAGGAATGGCCGCCAGCACGATATGCACCGTCAGCTCGCCGCCCGCCAGTTCGGCGCGGCGCAGGGCTTCGGGCTGCTTCAGCTCGATCAGGGCTTTCAAATTTTCCAGTCTGTCAGGCATGTCTTCCCTACCTCGCTATGGTGCCGGTGCGGCGGATTTTGCGGTGCAGCTGCAAAATGCCGTAAAGCAGCGCTTCAGCCGTGGGCGGACAGCCCGGCACATATACATCCACCGGCACAATGCGGTCACAGCCGCGCACAACCGAATAGGAGTAATGGTAATAGCCACCGCCATTGGCACAAGAGCCCATGGAAAGCACATAGCGCGGCTCCGGCATCTGGTCATAAACCTTGCGCAGGGCCGGGGCCATTTTGTTGGTCAGCGTGCCGGCCACGATCATCAGGTCAGACTGGCGCGGCGAGGCGCGCGGCGCAGTGCCAAAACGCTCAAGATCATAACGCGGCATCGAGGTGTGGATCATCTCGACCGCACAACAGGCCAAGCCAAAGGTCATCCAGTGCAGGCTACCGGTGCGGGCCCAGTTGATGACATCTTCGGTCGAGGTCAGCAAAAAGCCTTTATCGGCCAGCTCGTTGTTGAGCATGGTAGTTGCGGCTTCCTTATCGGCCCCGGCCGCATTGATATTGGTGCTTACGACCATTCCATCGCCCCTTTTCTCCACTCATAGACAAACCCGATGGTCAGAACCGCCAGAAACACGATCATCGACCAAAAGCCGAAAATGCCGACATATTGAAACGCCGTCGCCCAAGGGAACAAAAATGCCATCTCAAGGTCAAAAATGATGAACAGAATCGCCACCAGATAAAACCGCACGTCAAATTTCATGCGCGCATCGTCAAAGGCGTTAAACCCGCATTCATAGGAAGAAAGCTTTTCCGGGTCGGGGTGGCGCACCGCCACAATTATCGCTGAAAGCGTCAGGATAATGGCCAGCACAACCGCAAGGCCAAAAAAGATAAGAATGGGGAGGTATTCGCGCAAAAGGTCTGCCAAGTGCCGCTCCTTTTCAAAATATGCCCCAACACGAGGCTTGCAAGAGTCTTATCGGGTTTACTCCTGCCAAATGGCAAGGTCAACCAAACTTGAACGCAATTGCATATATTCAAAAAAGGAAAAATGATGCGTGGCCAGCCAAAACCCGATGCAGGCCGGCCGAAATTGCTGGCGCGCCGTTTCCGGCAGCCCGATATCCTGCCTCCATGCCCATATTTCAGCCCTTTGGCACGGTATACACAAATTGGTCGGTTTCGGCTGATGATAGCGCATCGGCGCGCACAAAGCCCGATTTCAACAGCACCCTAGCCGAAGCGGCGTTGTTTTTATCAACCCCGCCCACAATGCGCGCGGGGTGCGCAAAGCCTTTTGCCGCCACCAGCCCTTTCACAAGCTCGGTGCCATAGCCCCTGCCCCACCGGGATTCGGCGAGCAAATAGCCCAAATGGTAGGTCTCGGTTGCTTCTGTGCCCGGCAACTGGGCCAAAAACAACAACCCGATGATGGCCTGATCCGCCGCGGATACAACCACAAAAACCCGGCTTTCAGCAGCCCGCGCCGAAACCCAGCCCTGCACGGCGTTTTCCGCCTCGGGCAATTGCAGCGAGGGCGGCAAATGCGCCAATACCGGCGGGGTCAGAATTTGGGCAAGCCTGTTTTCCAACGCGGCCCGCTTTTCAGCCGGGCGCAGCCAATCATCCCAAAGCCGCACCCGCAAATTGGCGGTGCTGAACCCGCTGAAACCAAACCCCCTGCCCTTATCCATACCGGTTTCCTTTTTTTGAAAATGCCCCTGCCTGCGCTTTAGGTTAGCACACCGTAAAGCATCTGAATTTTAGGGCTAAAACCGACACCGGCACCAACGGAAAATGGCGTATTGTAACACATTATCACTCCCCCGTTACATAACGTGCTTGTTACTGGAACGTGTATACCACCTTCGATAGCTGTTTGCCTGTCTTCAATGACGACGTGATATTTTTAAACCTACAAAAAGGAAATTCCACATGTCCAACAAAACCCTTCAGGGCCTTGCTATTGCCGGTTCGCTTGCCGCAGCCCTTACCGCCGCCACCGGCACCGCCACCGCCCAGGCCACCGAAAAATGCTATGGTGTGGCGCTGGCTGGCCAAAACGATTGCAAGGCCGGTGCCGGCACCACCTGTGCAGGCACTTCTTCGGTTGATTATCAGGGCAATTCTTTCAGCCTGGTGCCAGCGGGCACCTGCACATCGATCGAGCTGCCAAGCATGGCCGATGGCACCCCGCGCATGGGCTCCATGGAAGAACTAACCCGCGACCTGCCGGCTTGACCGGCTCGGGATGTGCCGGAGCCCGGCACATCCACCCCTTGAAAAAGAGCGCCCCATGCCCCTGATTTCTCAATTGCCCAAAAGCGCGGGGGTGGGTTATAAGCCCCGGCACCTCGATGATATCCTCGCCCGCCCCGGCGCGGTAAAATGGCTGGAAATTCACGCGGAAAACTATATGGGGGCCGGTGGCCCGCCGCTGGCCCAGTTAAGAAGGCTGGCCGAAATATTCCCTATTTCCTGCCACGGCGTCGGCCTTTCCATTGGCGGCGAGCGCCCGCCGGATGCCGACCACCTTGCCCGGCTCAAACATCTGCTAGGCTGGCTCAAACCAGCCTCCTTTTCAGAGCATCTGGCATGGTCGACCCATGAAAGCGGCTTTTTGAATGATCTTTTGCCCGTGCCCTATACGATGGAAACCGCCAAGCGTGTGGCCGCGCATATAGACGAGGTGCAATCGACGCTCGGTGTGCAGATGCTGCTGGAAAACCCGTCAACATATGTGGCCTTTGCCGCGTCAACCATGGACGAAATCACCTTTATCAACGAGGTTGTCGCCCGCTCCGGCTGCGGCTTGCTGCTGGATGTGAACAACGTATTCGTGTCCGCTACCAATCAGGACTACGCCCCCGAAGATTACATCGCCAATTTCCCCGTTGCGCATATCGGCGAACTGCATCTGGGCGGCCATATGGTTGACAAGGATGAGCACGGCGCGCCACTGTTGATTGATTCCCACAATGACAAAGTGGTGGACCCGGTCTGGGCGCTGCTTGAGCAATTACTCAAACGCACCGGCCCGATGCCGGTTTTGGTCGAGTGGGATAGCGATATTCCCGAGTGGGCCGTTCTTGAAGCCGAAGCCGCCCGCGCCGCGCAAGCCCTGAAGGCCTGCACATGAACCAGCCCGACTTCGCCAAAGCCTTGCTTGATAATACCCTGCCAACGCCCACCGGCCTGACAGACCCGCAGGGCCGCCCCGCAGGCAAGCGCTTTGAAATATACCGGAACAATGTGGTGTTGTCGCTGTCTGATGCCTTGGCCGATGCTTTTCCGGTCGTGGAAAAACTGGTGGGAGACAGGTTCTTTCAGGCCATGGCCGGGGTTTTTGTGCGGATGCACCCGCCAAAATCACCGGTTCTGGCGCAATATGGTGCCGGATTTGCCGATTTCCTCGCCACCTTTCCGCCGGTTGCGCAGCTTTCCTATTTGCCTGATATCGCCCGGCTGGAACGGGCCCGCATCGGTGCTTATCATGCCGCCGAGGCCGCCCCAATCGATGCCGCTGCCCTTGCCGCCCTCACCCCTGCGCAAATGGCTGATGCGCGGCTAGGTCTGCACCCTAGCCTGCATATCGTTTCCTCGCCGTTTCCGGTGCTCGCCATCTGGCAGAAAAATACAGATTCTCCCGATATCACCATGCCGCAAGGCGGGCAGGATGTGCTGATCGCCCGGCCGGAAGATACGGTTGAAATGCGCCAGCTACCCGCCGGAGCCGCTGATTTTTTGCGGTCGTTGCAGGCGGGCAAATCGCTTGGAGAAACCATCGATTACTGTAGCCGGTCCCCGGGCTTTGACCTGACCGAAAACATCGGCGGCCTGTTTGAAGCCAGCCTCCTTATAAAAATAACATAAAGGGTAAACCCATGCATGCCATCCTCGATTTCCATAATGCCGCTCTTAAATCGCTCACCAGCAAGCTCGAGCCATGGCTGCTGCCCACGCTGGCCCGCTTTGCCTTTGCGGCCACGCTTTTGCTGTATTTCTGGAATTCGGCCAGTCTGAAACTGGGGGATGGGGTGTTTAATCTGAGTTTCGGGGCCTATGGTCAAATATTTCCGATCGCCCTCGAGGAGGCGGGCTACAATACCGATAACCTCACGGTTTTTCATACCTTCGTGGCCTTTGCCGGCACCTATGCCGAGTTTATCCTGCCGGCACTCCTGCTCATCGGGCTGTTTACCCGCCTTGCCGCGCTTGGCATGATCGGCTTTGTGGCGGTGCAGTCCTATGTGGATATTTTTGGCCATATGGCAGATGAAACCGCGATTGGCGGCTGGTTCAACCGGGTTTCCGACAGCGCCATCATGGACCAGCGCCTGTTTTGGGTCACGATATTGCTGGTGCTTTTCGTGCGTGGCGGCGGCCCGCTTTCGGTTGACAGGCTGGTGGGGGTGAAATAGCCCGCCCTAGCCTTCCACACCGTAAGCGAGCCGCACATATTCGGCCAGTTTCCCGGCCAGTTCGCGCTGGGTGCCTTTGGCCAAATACATGTTGATGTTAAAAACCGGCAGTTCGGGCAGCGCCCCGTTATGCGAAATCTGCTCGACATAGCGCGAGGTGGTGCCAGCCAATGCGGCATGAACCGCCAGATCAGCCGAAACCGATGCTTCAATGGTGCGGGTCGAATCCGAGGTGACCGCCATTTCCCACTCGACACCGGCGTTAGAAAGTGCGCGCTGCGCGGTGGGTCGAAAAATACACGAATCCTCAAAAGCAAGGCGCAGGGGGCGCTCTTCCCAGGCTTGCCCGTTTTCGGCGCCCTCCCAAATGAGCGGCACAGATTCGAGGGTTTCTCCGCCGTCGTCCATGCCCGGCTCGGTGCATAAAATAAGATCAGCTTTTCCGGCGGCGAGCATTTCTTTTACATGCGCGGTATATGACGAAATAAGGTGCACCTTAACCCTCGGAAAATCTTGGGCAAAGCGCTTGAGTACGCTGGGCACATGCGGATAGACGATATCTCCGGGCACCCCGAAGCTCACTTCGCCCTCGTATTGCGCGTCGGTCATCCGTAGCCACACTTCGTCATTCAGTGCCAATATCCGCCGCCCGTAACCCAGTAACTGCTCCCCCTGAAGCGATAGCCGCACCCCGCGCCCCGAACGCACCAGCAAAGGCTGGCCCAGCGCTTCTTCCAGCCGCTTTAGCTGCATGGAAACCGCCGATTGCGTAAGGTGCAGAAGGCCCGCAGCTTTGGTCACGCCACCGGATTCGGCTACGGCCACAAATGACCGCAAGGCAGTTAAATCCATATTTCTTATCATATCACGTTCTCTGATGCTTTATGCTACAATCATTTATTTTACTTATTCCACCCCTTCCGCCATATATCAACCCATGAAATGAATTAACCCAAAAACAACACAAACCCTGATGGAGGCTCCCATGCAAGCAATCGCCCTCAAAACCGTTCAATTTCCGGCAATCTCGCTGAAAACAGTCGCCATCTGGGCGCGCCGTGCCCGCACCCGCGCCGCCCTTGCCAAGCTCAACAATGCCGCCCTCGAAGATATTGGCATCAGCCACCGCGCGGCCCGCATCGAAGCGAATAAACCTTTCTGGATATAGGCCACCCAAAATTCAAAAAGGGCTGGAAGGAGCGCGCTCTCTCCAGCCTTTTTTTGCGGGAACAGGCTTTATGGGAACAGGCCTATTTCAATGCCTGCTGCACCACGGGGCCGATATCGGCCACAATCTTTTTCACCCCTTCGGCATTCGGGTGGATCCCGTCCGATTGCATCAGGGCAAACAGCTCGGACACGCCATCGGCCTGCCCCAGACCCGCCAAAAAAAACGGATAGAATGCAACATCGTATTTTTCGGCCAGATCGGGGTAGATTGCATCAAATTCGGCGCGGTATTCAGCGCCGAAATTTGGCGGTGCCAGCATTCCGGCCAGCAAAACCTCGATGCCGCGTCCGGTCATAATAGCCAAAATGCTGTCGAGGTTTCGGCGTGCCTCGGCCGGGCTGACCCCGCGCAGCATATCATTGGCCCCAAGCTCGAGGATAACCAGATCAGCCCCCCCGGCCAGCACCCAGTCAACCCGGGCGAGCCCGCCCGCGGTTGTGTCACCCGACAGGCCGGCATTTACCACCACCGCATCGGTGCCCTGCGCTTGCAGCCAGTTTTGCAACTGCGGCACAAAGCCCTCTGCCTCCGGCAGGCCAAAACCCGCAGTGAGCGAATCACCGAATGCGACCACACGTTGCTGGGCCGAAGCCGCCCCGGCTAACAGAAGCGTGATAATCACGGCCTTGTGAAGCCGCATTCCGGCCTTATATAAGCTGCCAACCATAGTAGCAGGAAAATTTCGCATGGGGTCTCCCGTTCTTTCGCTATCCGATGTCCGGCTTACCCTTCAGGGCAATGCCGGGCCTGTTTCCATACTTAAGGGCATTTCCTTAAATGTCGAGCGCGGCGAAACCGTTGGCCTTACCGGCCCGTCGGGTTCCGGCAAATCTTCGCTGCTTATGCTGATGGGCGGGCTGGAAGCGGTGACCTCGGGCGACATTGCGGTGCTGGATCAGGATCTGACCCGCTTCAACGAAGATGCGCTCGCCCGCTTTCGGCGCGATCATATGGGCATTGTGTTTCAGTCCTTCCACCTCATTCCCACCATGACCGCGCTTGAAAACGTGGCCACCCCGCTGGAGCTGGCAGGGGACAGGGAAGCCTTTGCCAAAGCGCTGGCCGAGCTCGAGGCCGTGGGGCTGGGTGACCGCGCGGGCCATTACCCGGCCCAGCTTTCGGGTGGCGAGCAACAGCGCGTGGCCCTTGCCCGCGCCGCCGCCCCGCGCCCGGCCATTTTGCTGGCCGATGAGCCAACCGGCAACCTCGACAGCACGACCGGCGAAGCGATTATGGACCTGCTCTTTAACCTGCGGGACCGCCACGGCGCCACGCTGATACTGGTCACCCACGCGCCGGAGCTGGCCGCGCGCTGCGACCGGGTGATCGAGCTGCATGACGGGGTGCTGGCATGAGCCTTGGCCATGCCACAGCCATAGCGCGGCGCGAGTTGCGCGGCGGCATTGCGGGGTTTCGCATATTTCTGCTGTGCCTGCTGCTGGGCGTGGCAGCAATTGCCGGCATTGGCACCGTGCGCTCGGCGATCGATGCCGGGCTTGACGGCGAAGCGGCCACCTTGCTTGGTGGCGATGCCGAAATGTCTTTTTCCCACCGCAATGCCAGCGAGGCCGAGGCGGCATGGCTGGCGACCAACAGCACAGAATATACCGAGATCATCTTGTTTCGCTCGATGGTCCAGGCCAATATGGGCGATGCCACCGAAGTCGGCCTTTCGCAGGTAAAAGCGGTGGATGCCGCCTATCCGCTTTACGGCGAGGTGGTGCTGGACCCGCCAATGCCGCTCGGCCAGGCGCTGGAAATCCGCGACGGCCTGCCCGGTGCCGTGCTGCATCCGGCCCTGATCGATAGGCTCGGTGTTGCCATTGGCGATACCATCCGCCTTGGCACCCAGAATTTCACCCTGCGCGCCGCGCTTGTGTCGGAGCCCGATACTTCCATCGCCAGCCTCGGCCTTGGGCCGCGCACCCTTGTGGGCAGCGCGGCGCTGGCCGATAGCGGCCTGCTTGGCCCCGGCACGCTTTATCAAAGCAGTTACCGGATGCGCCTGCCGCAAGGCACCAATCTGGCCTCGCTCGAAAATGAGGCCGTCGAGCTTTTTGAGCCGCTGGGCATGCGCTGGCGCGACAGCCGCAATGGCGCGCCCAATATTTCCCGAACGGTTGACCGACTGAGCGCCTTTCTGGTGCTGCTGGGCCTAGCCGGCATGGCCGTGGGCGGGGTCGGGGTTTCGGCGGCGGTGCGGGCCTATCTGGCGCGCAAAACCGATACCATCGCCACGCTCAAATCGCTGGGCGCAACACGCGGCACCATTTTCGCCACCTACCTGATGCAAATCGGGGTGCTGGGGCTTTTGGGGGTGGCTATCGGCTTGCTGGTCGGTGGCGGCATTCCGGCGATTGCCATTCCGCAACTGGCGGGGCTGCTGCCGGTGCCGATTGAAACCGGTTTTTACCCCGCGCCGCTGATAGAGGCGGCAATTTATGGCCTGCTCACGGCGCTGATATTCAGCATCTGGCCGCTGGCGGGCGCGGTTGATATCAGCCCTGCCGGGCTGTTCCGCGAGGTTTCGGGCAGCCGCAAAAGCTGGCCGCGCTGGCCCTATGTGCTGCTGGTGTTTTTATTGGCGGCTACACTTATCGGGCTTGCCGCCCGGTTTTCAGGGGTGCCGACCATCACGCTTTGGTCAGCCGTTGGCATTTTGGGGGCTCTGGCGGTGCTGTCCCTTGCAGCGGCGCTTACCAAAGCACTGGCGCGCCGCGCCGCCCGCCGCCGCCTGATGCAGGGCCGCCCGGCGCTTCGGCTTGCGCTTGGCTCGGTGGGCGGGCCGGGGTTTGAGGCGGCGTCGGTGGTGCTTTCGCTTGGCCTTGGCCTGACGGTGCTGGCCACCATCGGCCAGATAGACGCCAATATGCGCGCCACCATCACGCAGGAGCTGCCCGGCCGCGCCCCCGCCTTTTTTGTGCTCGACATCCAAAAAGACCAGATCGAGCCCTTTCAGGCCGCCATTTTGGCCGATAGCGGCGTGGAAAACATCGACTCCGCACCAATGCTGCGCGGGACCATTACCGAAGTGAACGGGATAAACGCGCAAGAGGCCGTAGGAGACCACTGGGTAACGCATGGCGAGCGCGGCATTACCTATTCGGCCACCCTGCCCACCAACAGCACATTGGTCAAAGGCGATTGGTGGCCCGAAGATTACAGCGGCCCCCCCCTGCTGAGCTTTTCCGAAGAAGAAGCGCGCCAGATCGGTGTCGATATCGGCGATACCATTACCGTGAATATTCTCGGGCGCAGCATCACAGCCGAAATCAGCAACCTGCGCGCCGTCGAATTTTCGGACATGGGCATCAACTTTGTCATGGTCTGGAGCCCGAATGCCCTGCAAGGTGCGCCGCATACTTTCCTTTCCACGGTTTATGCCACCCCCGAAGCCGAGGGCCGCCTGCTACGGCTGATGGCAAATGACTTCCCCAATATCACCGCTATCCCTGTGCGCGATGCGATTGCAAAAGTGACTGACACGCTTGAAAGCCTTGGCAGTGCAATTCGCTGGGGGGCAGGCGCAACCCTGCTCACCGGCTTTGTGGTGCTGATCGGCGCGGCAGCGGCCGGTGCCGAAGCGCGGGTCTTCGAGGCCGCTGTACTCAAAACGCTGGGGGCCTCGCGCCGCCGGATTTTGCTGAGCTTTGCTTTGCGCAGCATGATCCTTGGCGCCGCCGCCGGGCTGGTGGCCCTGTTGGCAGGGGCCATATCCGCGTGGGCGGTGATGTATTATGTGATGGAATCCGGATTTTCGCTCTATTGGCAATCCGCCCTTGCCATTGTCATTGGCGGGGCACTGGCCAACTTATTGGCCGGCTTGGCCTTTGCATGGCGGCCATTAGCGATAAAACCGGCGCAAATCCTTCGAAATCGCACTTAATCTCTGGTCAACACCCTTGAAATGGGCGGCAAAACCCCCGATATTGGATAGCAAGAGCCCTTTCATCTGGACGGGTGAGGTTTAACTTTTTGGAGGGTCCAAATGGCCAACTATAACACAGTCCGCCGCGCAGGTGCGGCGACAATAGGCGCAGAGATCGACGCCGGTCTTCGCGCCCATATGAACAAGGTTTATGCGCTGATGGCCGTGGCAATGGTGGTCACCGGCCTTGTTGCCTATACATTCGGGAATACGCCTGCGCTTTTCTCGATATTGTTTAATATGCAAACCGGCGGCATGACAGCGATTGGCTGGGTGGTGCTGTTTGCACCGCTGGGCATGGTGCTGTTTATGGGCGCGGCGGTTAACCGGATGTCTCAGGCTGGCGCGCAACTGTTTTTCTATGTCTTCGCCGCGCTGATGGGCGCGTCGCTAAGCTCGATATTCGTTGTCTATACCGATGCCTCTATCGCCAAAACCTTCTTTGTGACCGCGATCGCCTTTGCTTCGCTCAGCCTATACGGCTACACCACCAAGAAAGATATTTCGGCCTGGGGCAGCTTTTTGATCATGGGTCTGATCGGGCTGATCGTGGCGATGATCGTCAATATCTTCCTGCAATCACCGGCGCTTGATTTCGCGATTTCCGGCATTGGTGTGCTGATCTTTGCGGGCCTCACCGCCTATGACACGCAAAAGATCAAAACCATGTATCTGGAAGCAGCCCAAGGTGGCGGCACTATTGCCGAAACCAGCAAAATGGCGATCTTCGGCGCGCTGCGGCTGTATCTCGACTTTATCAACCTGTTCATGTTCCTGCTGCGCTTCATGGGCTCGCGCGAGTAATTTGAACATCGGTGAAAAACCAACAAGGGCGGGGCTTTCCCCGCCCTTTTTAGTTAAAATTCATAGGGGTTAATTTTGCGGATTATGTGTTGGTCAGCAAACCAGACATGGTGTGCGCGTTTGATGTGATCTACGACACGGAAATTTCCGACCACTGCCCTTTGCTGCTCGAAATCTAGCACCAAAATTCAATAAAAAAGCCGATGCTTTCGCACCGGCTCTTAAAAACTCCAAGGCAACAAATTCTATTTTATTTTGCCTTCTTTATATTCAACATGCTTGCGCGCTACCGGGTCATATTTCCGTTTGGTCATTTTCTCGGTCATGGTGCGGGCGTTTTTTTTGGTCACGTAAAAGTGGCCGGTATCCGCTGTGGAATTCAGGCGGATTTTGATGGTGGTTGGCTTCGCCATAATATTGCTCCTTGCGGTCGGCTCGCCAATGCGCGCCAAAATCTAATCTCGAAGCTGCCTTCTATACCGTTGCGGGCCAGAGTCAAGCCCTTCTCCCGGTTTCAGCCCTACAAAAGCGCAAAATGCGAGCGCCCGTCTTCGTGATAGAAAAACGGGGCTTTATGGGCGGCATCCGGGGTGCGCAAGAGCGCCTCGACCTCGGAAAGCACCACACTGGTAATAAACGGCAGCGCCAGCGTGCGCGCCTCGCCCAGGGCGATCCAGTGCAGATGTGAGAGCTCGTCGCAGGCGGCGGAAAAATCATCGGGGTCATTGGCGATATCATCGGCCGAAGCCACAAAAAAGCGGGCGTCAAAGCGGCGCGGGCGGCCCGGCGGGGTGATAGCGCGAAAGACAAATCGTAGCGCCTGCGTCTGCGGTTGCAGGCACAGGCCGGTTTCCTCCTCGAGCTCGCGCAATGCGGCGGCGTAAAGCCCGGTGGCCTTATCCTGCAGCCTTTGGTCGGCCACGCCGGCAATCTTGCGGCCATAGTCCGCCTCGTCAACCGCGCCACCCGGAAAAACGTATTTGTTGGGCATGAAGGCGGCTTTGGCACCGCGCTGGCCCATCAGCACATGCGGCGCGCCGCTGATCTCGCGCAATAAAATGACGGTGGCGGCATCGCGGATGATTTTGCTTTTATCGGGTTCGCTCATGGCCGCAGTTTGCGCGCAAATACCGGCGCTGTCCAGAGCCGAAAGCAGCTGGAAAAGCCGGGCATGATTGCAGGGGCGGCCCTATTCCACCGCCTCTGGCTCATCTTCCTCATCGCCAAAGCCGTGCATGCGGCGCGACCATTGCAGCGCCACGGTCATGGCCTTTATGCGTGGCAGCAAAAAAAGCGCCAGTGTTAAAAACAACATCGAAAACCCGAGCGCCATGACCCAGCCTTCGGGCCGAAACGTAATGAATACGGTCAGCATGAGCGGGGCCATGATGTGGCCGGTAATCAGGATAGTGGCCCAGGCGGGGCCATCATCGGCACGATGATGAAAAAACGCTTCGCTACATACCGGGCATTCATCCCGCACCTTCAGATAATCATGCAACAAAGGCCCGTTGCCGCAATTCGGGCATTTGCGCTTCCAGCCCCGCAGCAAGGCGGGCTTGATCGGGCGATCATCTTTGGTCATTCGTGTCCCCTCGGAATATATCCTCGTTCTCTATATCGCCTGCGGCCTGCGATTACAGTGGGGCAAGCTGCCCTGCGGCGCGATGTCCCAGTTTCGGATATTTTCGACGGAATGGAACTGCTGCCGCGTATTACCCTGTGAAGATCGCAATAACTGCGGCTTTTAAAACCACTACAGGAGAATAAAATGAAGAAGATTCTATTGAGCAGCACCGTCGCCCTTGCACTGACCGGCATTGGTGCCAGCGCGGTTTTGGCAGATGGCGGCCAGCGTGGCCGTGGCGACCAGATGTTTGAACAGCAACGCCCCGACTTTGCCGAACTTGATACCAATGGTGATGGCGTGCTCACGCTTGCCGAAATTCAGGCAAGCGCCCAAAATAAATTTGCCGAAGCCGATACCAATGGCGACGGCTTTCTGGATGCGGTAGAACTGGCCGCCGCCGCCGAGCGCCAGCGCCTGCAACGCTTTGAGCGGATGATCGCCCAAAAAGACAGCAACGGCGACGGTATGCTTTCGATCGAGGAAATGGGCCCCGGCAATGCCGCCGGCCCCCGTGATGGCAGCCGCATGTTTGCCTATGTCGATGCCGATGAAAATGGCGAAGTCACTCAGGAAGAGTGGGATTCCGCTATGAAAAATATTGGCGAACGCGGCGAGCGTGGCGAACGCGGCGAGCGTGGCGAACGCGGTGAGCGCGGTGGTGATCGCCGCCACGGTGGCCGCAACTAGGCGCATAAATACAAGGGGTGGCCAAAACCTTGGCCTCCCCCTAGTTTCGGGAAATGAGCGTGGCTTTTGACCAAAGTGAAACCCGGGGCGATGCAGAGCTGATGGCGCTGTATGCCCGAGGTGACCACAGCGCCGCCCGGCTCTTGACCGGGCGGCATTTGCCACGCGTGCTGGCCCATGCCTACCGGCTATTGCAAGACCGCGCCGAGGCCGAAGACGTCGCACAGGAAGCGATGCTGAAGCTCTGGAAAATCGCGCCGGACTGGCGCGAGGGTGAAGCCAGGCTTTCCACCTGGCTTTACCGCGTTACGGCCAATGCCTGCACCGACCGGTTGCGCAAGCGCCGCACCACGGGGCTGGAGGCCGCCAGCGAGCAGATAGACGACACCCCGGGCGCGGTGGAAAAAATGATCATTGGTGAGAGGCAACGCGCCTTGCACCTGGCCATCGGCTCGCTGCCCGAACGGCAGCGAAACGCCCTTACGCTCAGGCATTTCGAGGCGCTTTCAAACCCCGAAATCGCCGAAACGCTGGAAACCAGTGTCGAAGCGGTAGAAAGCCTGCTCGGGCGTGCCCGCCGCACGCTTTCGGAGAAATTAAGCCATTTGCGGCCGCGCAAAACGGGGCCGCAACCAAAGAAAGGAGCCATGCCATGACCCGTAAACAGCATCTCGACACATTGCTGAGCGCCGCGAAAGCCGGCCCGGTGCCCCGGCCCTCGACCGAGCTGATCGCCCGCGTGCTGGCCGATGCCGCCGAAAACGTGCCGGTGGCCACAGCCGTAAACAGGGCCGCGCCGGACAAGGGGCTGCTGGCGCGGTTTCTGTCGCCGATTGGCGGCTTTGGCGGTGCCTTTGCACTGGCGGCCTGTGCGGCTTTCGGGGTTGTCGCCGGGGCTGGCTATGCGGATATACTATTTGAAATTCCGGGGTTGGACAGCGTCTTGACCACCCTGACCGTTGATCCGGATTCAACCAGCCCGTATGAATCCCTGTCCTTGTTGATGTCGGAGAGCTAGACCATGACTGAAAAAACAAAAACAACCGGGTGCAGCCGCTGGGTCAAGGGGCTTTTGGTGGTGTCGCTCGGGGTTAACCTGTTGATCGCGGGCACCGGTATTGGCATTGCACTGCGCGACCAGCCCGCACGTGAGCGCAGCCCCGATGCCGTTGCCTTCCTTTCTTTTGCCCTGCCGGCCGAACACCGCAATGCCCTGCGCCAGCAGCTCATTTCGCGGCGCGGCGAATTGCAGGCCAACCGGGCCGAAATGGCCGGATTGCGCAACGAGATGATCGAGGCGCTGGAGGCGGTGCCATTCGAAATTTCGGCGGTTGAGAAAATATTGCAGCGCCAGCGCGAGCGCTTTATTGCGCTCGGCGAGCTGGCCCATAGCGCGCTGCTGGAAAGGATATCCCAGCTGACCCCGGACGAGCGTGCCGCCTATGTGGAGGCGCTTAAAAAGCCAAAACGCCGCCGCCGGTAAATACAGCACCAGCCTGCTTATTCCCGGTGATATGGCGCGTTGGAAAGGATGCTGGCAGCACGATAGAGCTGTTCGGCGAGCATGACCCGCGCCAGCATATGCGGCCACACCATTTTGCCAAAAGAGAGCGAAAAATCGGCGCGGGCCAGCAATGCCCGATCCAGCCCGTCGGCACCGCCGATCATCAAAGCAAGCTCGCGATGGCCCTGATCGCGCCAATTGGCCAGCTTGCGGGCAAAATCGGGCGAAGCAACCAGCTTGCCGCGCTCGTCAAGCACCACCAGCACCGCGCCTTCGGGCAGGGCTTTTTCCAGCAATGCCGCTTCAGCAGCCTTGCCGCCGCCCTTTTTATCTTCAACCTCAATAATCGATACCGGCCCCAGCCCCATGCCGCGGCCGATGCGCTCAAAGCGGGTAATATAATCCTTGATCAGTGCTGCTTCCGGCCCTTGCCGGAGCCGGCCCACTACAATCAGCGAGAATTTCACTTGGTTTCGCGCGGGTTCACAGACCAGAGTTTTTCCAGATCATAAAATTCGCGCACCTCGGGGCGGAAAATATGCACGATCACATCACCGCAATCGATCAACACCCAATCGCCCATTTCCTTGCCTTCCATCCGGCAATGCATGCCGGAGGCTTCTTTGATACGGCTGGCCAATTTTTCGGAAAGCGCCGCCACATGGCGGGTGGAGCGGCCCGAGGCCACCACCATATGATCCGCCATTTCCGATTTACCGGCCAGCGGAATACTGATCACATCCTCGGCCACATCCTCCTCCAGCGAGGAAAGAATGAGCGCCAGCATCTCGTCTGACGTGAGTTTGTTCAAATGGCCGGCCTCGGCCCCATCTGCGGTAGCGGCCCCGGCCGCCAGTTCGGGTTCCGATGACACGAAAACCTCCAGTTAGAAAGCGCCGCAATTTCGGGCGCGGGAAATGAGGCAGGCTATCACGATTCCCCTACCATCTCAAGAATGTGGGCAATAGTCAGTTTTAACGGTAAGCACAAGGGGGGTGAACATCCTCTCCTAATCGGCAAACCGCGCCAGACGCTCAAACAGCAGGTCAAAAAAGGCGTCGTCATCGACATCACGCATAAACATGGCGTTGGCCTGCCGCCCCGATACCCGCCACCAGTCCGCCACGGTCATGCCCAGTGTGAGCGCCGAGTCGGTTTCGATTTCGATATTGATCTCGCGGCCCTGATATATTTCGGGCTTCAGCAGATAGGCGATCACGTTGGGGTCATGCAAGGGCGCGCCTTCGGCGCCGTATTTCTCCATATCGAAACGCTCGAAAAAGCCAAGCATTTCGGCGGTGAAGGAGCCGACCTTATTGCCAAGGCCCGCAAAGCGCGCCACCCTTTTGCGGGTGGTCAGGGTTTTGTGGGTCAGGTCCAGCGGCATTACCACCAAGGGAATACCGGACTGAAAAACAACCTTGGCGGCGTGCGGGTCCACATAAATGTTAAACTCGGCTGCGGGCGTAATATTGCCGCCCTCGAAGCTGCCGCCGCCCATCAGCACAATTTCATGAATATGCTCGGCAATATCGGGTGCCTGCACCAGTGCCAGCGCGATATTCGTCAGCGGCCCAAGGGCGCAAAGCGTAACCGCGCCGTCGCGGTTCATCCGCAGGGTTTTGATGATGAAATCTACCGCGCGCTCTTTGCGCAGCGGCATGGCTGGCTCCCATAATCGGGGGCCGTTGAGGCCGGTTTTGCCATGCACATGCTCGGCGGTTACCAGCTGGCGCTGCATCGGGCGGCTGGCCCCGGCAAAAACCGGGGTTTCGGGCTTTCCGGCCAGCTCACAAATGATGCGGGCATTGCGCTGGGTCAGGGCCAGCGGCACATTGCCGGCCACGGTGGTAATGCCCAGCACCTCGAGCTCGTCTGACGCCAGAGCCAGTAAAATCGCCACGGCATCATCCTGCCCCGGGTCGGTATCAATGATGATTTTTCGGGCCAATGCCTATGCGCCCGCGTTGAATTTGGCGGTGCACAGGCTAATCGCCCGCCCGTGCGGCACAAAATAGCGGTAGCCTTCCGAAAGCGGTGCGGGCAGAAGGTCCGCCATCAAAAACCCGCGCAAAATCACGCCCGCACCAGCTTCTCGTAATCTTCCGAAATCTCGCGGGCAAGTGCGCCTACCTCGAACATGTAATCGCCGATCTGCCCCACAGGGGTAATTTCAGCGGCGGTGCCGGTAAGCCAGCATTGCTCAAATCCCATAAGCTCATGCGCCTGAATATGGCGCTCGACCACTTCGACCCCCTTGGCCTTCAACATGCCGATCACGGTTTGGCGGGTGATGCCATTTAAAAAGGCATCGGGCTTGGGGGTATGCACCACACCGTCTTTCACAAAGAAAATATTCGCGCCGGTGGCCTCGGCCACATAGCCGCGATAATCATACATCATCGCATCCGAGCAGCCCTTGGCTTCGGCTGCGTGCTTGGACATGGTGCAGATCATGTAAAGGCCGGAAGCCTTGGCAAAGCACGGGATGGTGGCCGGATCGGGCCGCCGCCATTTCGAAATATCGAGCTTGGCCCCCTGAAACTTGGCGTCACCATAATAGTTGCCCCACTCCCACACGGCCACCGCCATGCGCACCGGGTTGCGCGCCGCCGCAACCCCCATATCAGGCCCGGCCCCGCGCCATGCCAGCACCCGCACATAGGCGTCTTGCAACCCGTTGGCTTCCAGCGCCGCATATTTGGCGGCTTCGATCTCGGCCACCGTATAAGGGATTGGCATGTCGATATACGCGCCCGATTTCAGCAACCGCTCGGAATGTGCGACCGATTTGAATATCTTGCCGTTATAGCAGCGCTCGCCCTCGAAAACCGAGGAAGCATAATGCATTGCATGGGTCAGCACATGCACATTTGCCTCCCGCCAAGGCACCATTTCGCCATCCAGCCAGATAAAGCCATCGCGATCATCATATCCGTTTGCCATGATTCTTCCTCGTAATTTTCATATATTGCGCAAAATGCGCGTTTATCGTAAGTTTGTTGCGTAATTTCTAGCATTGCCCTCTTGGAATGTCAACATAGCTGACATAAACTGTGATCAGATCAGCATGAGGCAACCAATGCAGAACCCGACCCGCAGCGACCAGTTGCTTTTTCTGACCGATGAGCAGCTCAGGCAGGGCATTGAAATGATGTTTTTTGCCTATCGCGGTTTTACCGCCTATCCGGACCGTATTCTTGCCGACCATGGCTATGGCCGCGCCCACCACCGCGCCATTCATTTTATTGGCCGCAAGCCCGGGCTTACGGTGTCGGAATTACTCGATATTCTCGGGGTGACCAAACAATCGCTCAACCGTGTGTTGCGGGAGCTGGTGGCAAATGGCCTTGTGGAAAGCCGGATCGGCAAAAAAGACCGCCGCCAGCGCAACCTGCACCTTACCAATGAGGGTAAAACCCTGGAAAAAGAGCTTTCCAACGCCCAGCGCGAGAAAATGCGCCGCGCCTATTCGGCGGCGGGCCCCGAAGCCGTGCAGGGCTTTCGCACCGTGCTGAACGCCATGTTCGAACCAGACAGCGCCGCCCATATCCGGCTTTTGCTTGATGGAGGCAGCCATGACGGTTGATGCCGCTGGCGCCCATTTGCTGATTGTGGATGATGATAGCCGCATCCGCACATTGCTTGCAAAGTTTTTAAGCAAAAACGGCTACTTAACCACCGTGGCGCGCGATGCCGCCCATGCCCGGCGCCTGCTGGCCGGGCTTGAATTTGATATGCTGGTGATCGATGTGATGATGCCCGGCGAAAACGGGTTTGACTTCACCCGTGACCTGCGGCGCACATTGTCGACGCCGATCATGCTGCTTACCGCCCGTGGTGAGGCTTCCGACAGGATCACCGGCCTTGAAGCGGGCGCGGATGATTACCTGCCAAAACCCTTTGAGCCGCAGGAGCTTTTGCTCCGGGTCAATGCGATTTTGCGGCGTTCACCCGGCGAAACCACCAAACCTGCCCCGCCCAAAAACCTGCTGCTTGGCAGTTTCAGGTATGATATTGCGCGCGCCGAACTCTGGGAGGGCGATAGGCTTATCCGCCTGACCAGCACGGAAAACGCCTTGATGAAGGTTTTTGCCGCGCAGCCGGGCGAAACAATGTCGCGGACACGACTGGTGGAGGCCCTCGGCCAAGGCAATTCAACCGCGCAGGAGCGGGCAATAGATGTGCAGGTGACCCGTTTGCGGCGCAAAATCGAGGCCAACCCGAAAGCCCCGCGCTATTTGCAAACGGTGCGCGGTGCCGGCTATACCATCGTGCCGGATTGAGGCAGGCGCGGCCAAGTTTACCAAAAACACCTGTTTACGGCGCGCCGCCCCGAAAGGTTTGAAATTGCCGAAAGATTGCCGAAATTGCATCAGGCCAAACCCTTGAATTTCCGCGCCGGAAATTTACCTTTACTGCATATCAATCAAAGGAAACCGGACCATGACTGAAACATTCAGCATCGACATCACCCTAAATGGCAGCCACGACGAAGTGGTGGAAAAAGTAACCAAGGCGCTGGCCGCCGAGGGCTTTGGTGTGCTCACCACCATTGACGTAAAAACCACGCTCAAAAAGAAAATCGACGTGGATTTTCGCCCCTATACCATTTTGGGTGCCTGCAACCCCGGCTTGGCCCATCAGGCGCTTTCGGCGCGCGCCGATGTTGGCCTGATGCTGCCCTGTAATGTAACCGTCGAACAGAGCGATAACGGCACCTGCACCGTGCGCTTCATTGATCCGCTCGCCATGATGAGTTTCGCAACGCTCGGCGATAGTGACGCCCTCAAACGCATTGGCAGCGAAGCCGGTGAAAAAATTGCGCGCGCCGCCAAATCTTTGGTATAGTGCGGTAGCGTTCATCCATTGCCAAGGAGCAGATCATGATTTTAGTAGGCGGCGAAAACCTGATCGACTTTATAGAGGATGAAAACGGGCATTTCAGCGCCAATCCCGGCGGTGGCCCTTTCAACATTGCCAAGGCTTTGGCGCGGCAAGAGCAGGAAACCGGTTATCTTACCCCCGTTTCGGTTGACGAAATGGGGGAGCGGCTGGCAGCAGACCTGATCGAGAGCGGTGTAAGCCTATTGGCCAAGCGCAGCCCGGCGCCAAGCTCTCTGGCGCTGGTCACGCTGGATAACGGCCAGCCGAAATACCAGTTTTACCGCCAAAAAACCGCCGAGCGGCACGTGACCGCCACCATGCTCAACCGCATCATTCCCAAACAGGCAAACGCGTTGCAGCTCGGCTCATTGGCGCTGACCTCGGGCAAAGATGCCGATGCATGGGCGCAAATGTTTGTGGCCTTCCACAAGCGCGGCAAGTTCACCTCGCTGGACCCCAATATCCGCCCTGCTTTTATCAAAAACCGCCGCAAATACATGGCGCGGCTGGAATGGGTGCTGGCCCATACCGACCTGCTGAAATTATCAGACGAGGATCTGGCGTGGATTGCACCGGCGCAAACCCACGAAGCCGCCGCCGCCACCCTTCAGGCCAGCTACAACATCCCCTTCGTTGTGCTCACCAAAGGGGCAGAGGGGGCTTTGGGCTTTCATAAAGCCGGTCTGATCGAGGCGCCGGCCAGCAAGGCCGAACCCTTTGTCGATGCCGTGGGTGCGGGTGACACCTTTATGGGCACCCTGCTGGCGCAATTGGCTGAACATGGCCTGCTCTCGCATGATGCCTTGCATGATGCCGCGCCCAAAACCCTGCGCGCCAGCCTGGCCATGGCCGCCAAAGCCGCCGCCATCAATTGCACCCGCTCGGGCTGCAACCCGCCGCGTAAGGCCGAGCTTTTGGCCTAAAGCCAGTCCCGCAATATCGGAATAAGCGGAATATCGGCTGGCGGCATCGGGTAATTTCGCAGATCGGCGGCGCGCACCCATTTCAGGGCCTGCCCCTCGCGCGCTTGTGGCACCCCCTGCCATTTGCGGCAAATAAACAGCGGCATGATCAGGTGAAAATCATCATAGGAATGGCTGGCGAAGCTCAGCGGCGCGAGGCAGCTTTGCCATGTATCCACCCCCAATTCCTCCTGCAATTCCCTTATGAGCGCCACTTCGGGGGTTTCACCGGGCTCCACCTTGCCGCCCGGAAATTCCCACAGCCCGGCCATGGTTTTGCCCGCCGGCCTCTGCGCCAAAAGAATGCGCCCGTCGGCATCCACCAGGGCCACCGCTGATACCAGCAGCGTTTTCACGAGCGGTAATCGGCATTGATGGTGATATACCCGTGGGTAAGATCACAGGTCCAGACGGTGGCTTTGCCGCTATCAAGGCCGATATCCACTGCGATCACTATCTCGCTCTGCTTCATATAGGCGGCCCCGGCTTCCTCGGAATAGCCGGGGGCCACCCAGCCATTTTCGGCCACCAGAATATCACCAAAACGAATGCTGAGGCGGTCGCGGTCGGCCCGTTCACCGGCTTTGCCCACCGCCATGACCACGCGGCCCCAGTTCGGGTCTTCGCCCGCAATCGCGGTTTTGATCAGCGGTGAATTGGCGATAGACATAGCTATCCGGTGCGCCGCACCAGAGGAGTTCGCCCCCGTCACCCGCACCTCTATCAGCTTGGTGGCGCCTTCGCCATCGCGCGCCACTTGCTGGGCCAGATCACGCATCAGCCCCTGAAGGGCGGTGCGAAACACCCGCGCGCGCGGGTCTGAAAATTCGTCGATCACCGGCATATCAGCCCGCCCTGTGGCGGCCAGCAGCAAAGTGTCGGAGGTCGAGGTATCCCCGTCAACCGTGATGCAGTTAAAGGTCGAGGCGTTTTCCAGCCACAGCATTTGCTGCAGCACCGGTTGCGCAATTTTGGCGTCTGTGAAAATATAAACCAGCATGGTTGCCATATCCGGCGCGATCATCCCCGAGCCTTTGGCAAAGCCCGATAGGCGCACCGGCACCCCGTCCAGCTCGATGCTGGCGCTGGCCCCTTTGGGGAAGGTATCGGTGGTCATAATCGCTTCGGCGGCGCTGCGGGTGTGGCCCGCATCAAGTGCGGCGCAAAGCCCGCCAAGCGCCGTTTCGATGCGGCTATGCGGCAGCGGCTCTCCGATCACGCCGGTGGAAGAAGTAAACACCTTTTCGGCCGGGCAGCCAAGCGCTGCCGCCACGCCTGCGCGCAGCGTATCCACGCTTTCAAAACCGCGGCCGCCGGTAAAGGCATTGGCATTGCCGGAGTTGACCAGTATGGCAAATTTGCCGGGTTTCGCCGGATCGGCGGTATGGGCTTCCAGCGCTTCTTCACAGCGCAGCACCGGGGCCGAGCGGGTTGTGGAGCGGGTAAAAACCCCCGCCATGGTCGCGCCTTCGCATATTTCGGCCAGCATCACATCGGTGCGGTTTTTATACTTCACCCCTGCTTGCGCCGTGGCAAAGCGCACCCCGTCAATTTCGGGCAGCTCGGGAAAGCCGGCCGGGGCCAGCGGCGAAACCGGTGGCGGCAATTGCGCCTCCAGTTCCGCCAGCTCGGCCTTTAGCGCGTCAATCCGCGAGGTCAGATCAGCGGCCATTTATTTCAGCAGCAACGATGTGTCGCGCATCAAAGTCGGGTCAAACCCTTCCGGGGGGCGGGTGATATCGGCCCCGGCGGAAAGCGCGGCTATTTCGGCCTCAACCGCTTTCTGGCGCAGGCTATCCATGATCGAGGGGCGGGTTTCTTCCAGCGTCGGGGCAGGTTTTTCACGCTTTTCACTCAGGCGGATCACATGCCAGCCAAACTGGGTTTGCACCGGTGCCGAAATTGTGCCGACCTCCATGCCCACAACTGCGGCTTCAAAGGGCTCCACCATCATGCCAAGGCCAAACCAGCCAAGCGCGCCGCCATCAACCCCCGAAGGGCCTATCGATTTTTCTTTGGCCAGCTCGGCAAAATCGGCACCGCCGTTCAGCTCTTCGATCACCGCTTGCGCTTCTGCTTCGGTCTCCAGCAAAATATGCGAAGCGTTGAATTCGGGTTCCGGCGGCAGGTTGCCATAGGCGGCTTCATAGGTCGCCTGAATGTCGGCATCGGCTATTTCGCGGCCGGCAACCTCGTCGATCATCACCGAAGCAAAGAGTGCGCGGCGCTCGTTATCGAGCGCTATGCCGATTTCGCGCGGGATATCGGCAATGGTGGCCTCGGCATAATCTGCCAGCAGGGTTTGCTCGATCAACTGGCTGACAATACCTTCAAACAACACCTCGTCAGGCAGGCCCTGATATTCTTCCGGAAGCTGGTTGCGCAGCACGATCACATGCCCGAGCGTGATGTCGGTGCCATTAACAGAGGCAATCACCGTATCGGCAGTCACATCTTCCCCGGCATAAGCAACCCCGGCACCCAGTGCCAGCAGGGCCGAAACCGCACTCGCCGCCAAAAAATTTCGCATATTCGTCTCCAAACTTCCTGTTGTGCCGATGTTCGGCATTAAGTGTCTCTCAAACCAAGGCCGCACGTTGACACTGGCACGAGTGGCGCTTACATCCTTACCCCATGTTTAGGGGCAGAAAAACGCGCCCGACCTATCTATGCGCTTCGGCGCGATCATACAAGCGGCAGCGCAAGGCAATTTTGCCGCCGTTGGCAAACAATCGCTGGCACGGCCAGGCGAAAATTGAGGATTAAAAGTCTATGCTCGGTATCGGCAATATGGCCAAAAAGATTTTTGGCACCCCGAATGATCGCCTTGTGAAAGCCACATGGCCGCTGGTTGAGGCGGTAAACGCACAGGAAGAAGCCTTCAAACCCCTGAGCGACGAGCAGATCCGCGCCAAAACCGACGCGTTCAAAGAGCGGATAGCCAAGGGAGAAAGCCTTGACGCGCTGCTGCCCGAAGCCTTTGCCAATGCCCGCGAAGCCGCCCGCCGCGCATTGGGCATGCGCCCGTTTGATGTGCAAATCATGGGTGGCATCTTTTTGCATCAGGGCAAAATTGCCGAAATGAAAACCGGCGAGGGCAAAACCCTGATGGCCACCCTGCCGGTTTACCTGAACGCGCTCACCGGCAAGGGCGTGCATGTGGTGACGGTGAATGATTACCTCGCCCGGCGCGATGCCGAATGGATGGGGCAGGTTTACCGCTTTCTTGGCCTTACCGTCGGCGCGGTTTACCCCAATATGCCCGAGGCCGAAAAACTGGATGCTTACCAAGCCGATGTAACCTACGCCACCAATAACGAATTGGGTTTTGACTATCTGCGCGACAATATGAAGGCCGAGCTGAGCCAGATGGCGCAGCGCCAGCACCACTTCGCGATTGTCGACGAGGTTGACTCGATCCTGATCGACGAGGCCCGCACCCCGCTGATCATTTCCGGCCCGACCGAAGATAAATCGGACCTCTACCTGAAAATAGATGCGCTGGTGCCCGAACTGGCCGAAGAGCATTACGAGATTGAGGAAAAATCTCGTTCGGCCACCCTCACCGATGAAGGCAACGATTTTGTCGAGCAACGACTGCACGCGGTTGGCTTGCTCGAAGCCGATGCCTCGCTTTATGACCCCGAATCCGCCTCGCTGATCCACCATGTCAATCAGGCGCTTTTGGCGCATAAGATGTTCAAAAACGAGAAGGATTACATCGTGCGCGGCACCGATGTGATGCTGATTGATGAATTTACCGGCCGGATGATGCAGGGGCGGCGGCTTTCAAACGGCTTGCATCAGGCGATCGAGGCCAAGGAAGGCCTGCCGATCCAGCCCGAAAACATCACCCTTGCCTCGGTAACCTTCCAAAACTACTTCCGGCTATATGACAAGCTGGCCGGCATGACCGGCACCGCCCTGACCGAAGCCGAAGAATTTAGCGAGATTTACGGGCTTGGCGTGGTGGAAGTGCCAACCAATATGCCGGTTATCCGCATCGACGAAAATGACCGGGTATACCGCACCGCCACCGAAAAATATGCGGCCGTGGTTGAGGAAATTGCCGCATCGCACAAAAACCAGCAGCCAACGCTGGTGGGCACCACCTCGATTGAAAAATCCGAAATGCTCAGCCAGATGCTGAAGGAAGCCGGGGTGCCGCACGAGGTGCTGAACGCCCGCTTCCATGAACAGGAGGCCGGCATCATTGCCAAGGCCGGCAAACCCGGTGCTGTAACCATCGCCACCAATATGGCTGGCCGTGGCACCGATATCCAGCTTGGTGGCAACGTGGATATGGAAGTGGCCGAAGCCATGGCCGCCGCAGGTGAAGATGCCGACGAAGCCGCCATCCGTGCCCGCGTCGAGGCCGAAATTGCTGCGGCCAAAAAAGTGGCGCTGGAAGCGGGCGGGCTTTATGTGCTGGCCACCGAGCGCCACGAAAGCCGCCGGATCGATAACCAGCTTCGCGGCCGCTCCGGCCGTCAGGGCGACCCGGGGCGCACCCATTTCTTCTTGAGTCTTGAAGATGACCTGATGCGGATATTCAACTCCGGCAACCTTGATAAAATGCTCGGCAAGCTCGGCATGAAAGATGGCGAAGCCATTGTGCACCCGTGGGTAAACAAAGCGCTGGAGCGTGCGCAGGGTAAAGTAGAGGCCCGCAATTTCGACATTCGCAAAAACGTGCTGAAATATGATGACGTGATGAACGAACAGCGCAAACGCGTGTTTGAGCAGCGCCGTGAAGTGATGGAAGCAAAAGACCTTTCCGAAGAAGTCCGCGATATGCGCCACGATGTGGTTGATGATCTGGTTGCCGAGCATATTCCGCCCAAAGCCTACCCTGAACAGTGGGATATGTCTGGCCTTTATGCGCAGGTGATCCAGCACTTCAACCTTGATCTGCCGATCATTGAATGGGGCAAGGAAGAGGGCGTGGACGAGGAAGCTATTATCGAGCGCCTTTATGACGAAGCCGACAAAGCCATGGCCGCCAAAGCCGCGCAAGCCGGGCCCGAGGTGATCCGCCGGGTTGAAAAACAGGTATTGCTGCAAACCATCGATAAAGCCTGGCGCGAGCATTTGCTGACGCTGGAACATTTGCGGCAGGTGGTTGCCTTTCGCGGCTATGCCCAGCGTGACCCGCTGAATGAATACAAAACCGAAGCCTTCACCCTGTTTGAAAACTTTTTGAACCGCTTGCGGGTGGATGTAACCCGCCAGCTTTCAAACCTGCGGATCATGTCTCCCGAGGAGCAGGAACAAATGCGCCAGCAAGTGGCGGATATGCAGGCCCAGCAAGCCGCTGCCGCACTGCCCGCCGCGCAACCGGCAGCCGCCGGAGAGCTGCCCCGCGGCGTTGACCCCGCCGATGAAAGCACCTGGGGCCATTCGGGCCGCAATTCTCCCTGCCCTTGCGGCTCTGGCAAGAAATACAAGCATTGCCACGGCAAGGCCTGATGATTCTGGCAGTGGCTGCCGATTGCGCATATTCGGCAGCCATAATGCGGCCCCCATTTCCGGCTCAGCCATAATTCAGCCACAATATATAGGCATATTTGGGCGACCCGCTCCCATGGGTTGCGTTTTTGTAATGATTAAAAGTTAGTTCAACTTCGACCGATAAGACGTTGTTAATTCTAACTAATTGTGTTAATTTTTGATATGGTAGGTGATTAGGAGGCGCGGATCGTGTTTAAAAACGATCGCATGATGATGATTCTGACGGGCTTGGTTCTTGCGATTTTTGCAGGGTCCATGGTCAAGTATGGTGATCGCATCATGGGGTTGCTGGGCGGTGAAAATGTCATCGTTTCGCAAGACGATTCCTTTTCGGTGCGCACCGGTTCCTCGCAAATTCTCGATGTGCTTTCCAATGACGACGTATTTGGCCCGATTGTGGTGCTTTCGCGGCCAAGCTGCGGCACGGTTTCGCTGACCGGCAATAACAAACTGGCCTTTGACAGCGACGGCGACTGCACCGGAGAAGTAGAATTCGCCTATTGCGTTGAAAGCGAGGGGAATTGTGCGCCAAAAGCGGTGCGCATCAACGTGATCAACGTCAGCTATAGCGAACCGGCAACCCGGGTCGCACAAACACCTGCCGCGCAGCCTGAAAACACAAGCCGGCCCGAGCTGCCGCCACCAAATGCCGCGGTGGCCGATAACCGGAATCCGGATGCCCCGCGAGCGATGGAACCCGAAAGCCAGGCCCCCGAGATCGACTCCTTTGCCGTTGAAATGGCACCGCCCTCGCTTGCCTCGCCCAGTGTTTCCGAGCTCATAAGCCCCGACATTGCGGTTGCCTCTATCCGGCAACCATCATCGGGGCTGAACAGCGCGGTAAGCATTGACCAGAATATCGCCACCCAAAACAGCGCCGCCCGCGCCCAAACCTCGGGCGCGGCACCAAACGGCTTTCAGGCGCTCGATCTGGGGGAGGCCAGCAACATTTCTCTGGGCGGCGGCGAGCGCAATGTGGCTTCGGTGGTTGCGGCACCAACCGGCCTGCAGCGCGCGCCGCAAGTCGGCGCCAATATCGTTCAGCTCGAGCGCGGCCCGGAGGCATTGGCAATGTTGCCACAGGCACCAACCGCACCGCCGGTGCAAGATGCCGCACCGCGCCCATCCAGCGGCGAGCTCACAAGCTTTGCACCTGTCGAAATCGCCTCCGCGCAAGCTCAATCCCCGTCCTTCGAAAACAGCTTTAGCGCCGCACCCATTGAAGGCGGCCCGATTGCGCTGATCGCGCTTTCTATCGCCAGTGCCAATGATGCCGCCGGTGAAAGCCTGAACCTGTCGCTGAGCGAACCGGGCGCACAGGGCCTGGCTTCATTGCAGGTGCGGCCTTCGGCTCTGGCCCCCGCATCCGAGGGGCCAAGCGCCGTTAGCATACTGGAGCGCGAACCCGCCGCAAATGTGGTTTCACCTGCGCTAGGCCTACCTGATTACGAGGCCTCTGCCGAGATCAACATCGCCGAGATGGACGCCCGCAATATTGCCCGCTCGCCACTGCCTTCACAAAATGCAAGCCCGCCTGACGGGGCTTTTGCCGCCTCGGGCCTCGGGGTTGTCGCCTCGATGCCGGTTCAGGTTTCGGCAGTCGAAAAAATGCTGCCCACAGACAGCGCCTCAGACAGCCCCGCAAACAGCGCAGTGCGCCCGGCAACCATATCAACGATGATCGACCCTCTCAGCCGCACCCGCGCTCTTGCCGCGCTTTCCGCGCCCGCAGGGCAGGTTTTTGGCCGGCCCCGGGTTGACCTTTCCCCGGCCCGCCAGCCCGAAATATTGCAGGCAAGCCTGCCCGAAACCCTGCCGGTTTCGCCCAATGTCAGCCCGCCTTCGGGGCAATCCGCCTGTAATATCGCGCTATCCGGTGCATCGCGCAGCGGGGCCAATGTGCAGCTACAAATAAACGCGGCTTGCAAGCCTTTGAAAATGGCGACCATCACCCATGCCGGAATTGTTTTTTCGGTGCTGACCGACGAAAATGGTGCGGCAACGGTCACCTTCCCCGCGATGGAGGATGAAGCCCGGATCAGTGTCGAATTCGACGATCAGAGCAGCGCCACAACCACGGTTACTGTGCGCGGCATGGATGCGGTGATCAGGGCCGGGGTGTCGTGGCGCGGAAATATGAACCTAGATCTGAACGCCATCGAATTTGGTGCTGCGGTCGGTTCCGAAGGGTATATCACGCCGCAATCACCACGCGATTACCGCAGCAGCCGCATTAAAGGCGGTGGCTATCTTGTGCAACTCGGAGACCCTGCCCTTGAGGGTGGCGCTTTGTCCGAGGTTTATTCGCTGCCGGTTGCCCGCAACCAGCAGCGCGGCACTGTCGAGCTTTCCATTCTGATAGACGATGCCGCGCAGCTATGCGGGCAGGTGGTGGCAGCGCAAACCAGCCGAACCCGTGAGGGATTGGCGGCGATTGTGCGCAATGTCCGCTTTAATGTGCCCACATGTGGCACGGTCGCCGGGCAGATCATCTTTCCCGGGGCGATTGATGATATTAGGCTGGCGCGCCGCTAGGGCCGCGCCTTAGATCAAGCCCAGCGCCTTGAAGCTCGAATCCTGCTCTTTGCCGATTATAATATGGTCATGCACCGAAAGCCCGAGCGCGCTTGCCGCTTCCACTATCCGGTTGGTCATCACGATATCATCATCCGATGGATCGGGGCTGCCGGAGGGGTGGTTATGCACCAAAATCAGCGATGAGGCGTTGAGCTCCAGCGCCCGTTTCACCACCTCGCGCGGGTAAACCGGCACATGGTCAACCGTGCCCACCGCTTGCGCCTCGTCGGCAATCAGGGTGTTTTTGCGGTCAAGGTAAAGAATCCGGAATTGCTCGGTTTCGCGGTGGGCCATGACGGTTTTGCAATAATCCATCAATGACGACCACGAGGTAATGGCATTTTGCCCGAGCACCCGCGCCTGCCCCAGCATTTGCGCCGCCGCCTCGATAATTTTCAGCTCCTGCACCGCGGCACTGCCAATGCCCTGCACCTGTGCCAGCCGCGCTGGCGAAGCCGTGATCACCCGGTTGAAATCGCCGAATTCTTCCAGCAATTTTTTGGCCAGCGGTTTTACATCACGCCGTGGAATGGCCCTGAAAAGCACCAGTTCCAGCATTTCGTAATCCGCCAAGGCCCCGGCACCGGCACGCATGAAGCGGGCGCGCAGGCGGCTTCGGTGGTTGGTGTAATGGGGCTCCGGCGGTTTGGAGGGCTTGGCCGCCGGCACAACCTCGAAATCCGCGTCGAATCCGGGAAAGGGTTTTTCGGCAAACTCGTTTTTCATGGTCATAGGTTAACCATGACGACAGATTGGTTAAGAAAACCTTAAACGCCCCATGTCGGGTAAAACTTTCCGGCGGGCGACAGGGTGAATACCTCGCAACCTTCCTTTGTCACCCCGATCGAGTGCTCGAATTGCGCGGTGTTTTTCTTGTCTTTGGTTACTGCTGTCCAGCCATCGGCCAGCACTTTGGTGCCGGGCTTGCCAAGGTTGATCATTGGCTCGATGGTAAAAAACATGCCCTCTTCCAGCGCAAAGCCTACACCCGGGCGGCCATAATGCAGCACATTGGGCGCGGCATGAAAAACCTGCCCGAGCCCGTGGCCGCAAAAATCGCGCACCACGCTCATGCGGTGGCTTTCGGCATAGCGCTGGATGGCGGCACCTATATCGCCAAATGTGTTACCCGGTTTTACGGCCGCAATCCCCAGCATCAGGGCTTCGTGGGTCACCTCTATCAGCCGCTCGTCGCGCCGCGAGAGCTTGCCCGCCACATACATCCGCGAGGTATCACCAAACCAGCCATCAAGAATACAGGTAACATCGATATTCAGAATATCGCCATCCTTGAGCAGTTTTTCACCCGGGATGCCGTGGCAAACCACATGGTTGATGGAAATGCAGCTCGCATGTTCGTAGCCCCGATAGCCGATGGTGGCCGATTCCGCCCCGGCCTCTTCTATAAAGGCCTGAATGCGGGCATCCAACTCGCCGGTGCTCACCCCGGGCTTTACATGTTCGGCAATCATATCAAGGCATTCGGCCGCCAGTTTTCCGGCAGCGCGCATAGAAGCGAAATCTTCAGCCGGGTGAATGCGGATGCCGTCTTTGTTCAAATATCCGGTTTTGGCGCGGTGCACGTTTCTTCTCCTGCTGTCGAATAAAAACCTAATAGATCACCGCGCCACAATCGGCAAGGCCTCGCCAAAACTTGCGCCTTTCAGGGTGAGCGTGGCACGATAGCAAAGCGCCGCCACCCCTGCTTTATGGGCGGAGCGTGCGGCCTCGGCATAGGTTGGGTCAATATCGCTGGCGACGGCAAATTCGCGGCTATCGCTGCGCTGCACAAGGTAAAGCACCACGGCGCGGTGGCCGGCCGCCGCCATGGCTGCCAGTTCGGCCATATGCCTGGCCCCGCGGGTGGTGACGGTATCGGGGAACTCCACCAGCCCGGCCACCCGGCTCAGGTTGGCGCTTTTTACCTCCACATAGCAATCGGGCAAGCCGGGTGCCGTCAGCAAAAAATCCACCCGGCTGTTGATGCCATATTTCACCTCGGCCCGCACACTTGTATAGCCCGCCAGCTCTGGCACCGCCCGCGCCCGCAGTGCCGCCCCCACCACCTTGTTGGGCAGTGCGGTATCTATGCCTATATACGCCCCGCTTATTTCGGCCAGCTTCCAGCTATAGCGCAGCTTGCGCTTCGGGTCGTTATTCGGCTCCAGCCACGCCACCGTGCCGGGCTCGGCCAGCCCTGTCATGGCACCGGGGTTGGCGCAATGGGCGGTGGCCGTGCTACCATCAGGCAGCGTGACATCGGCGAGAAAGCGTTTATACCTTTTGACAAGAGTCGCGCGGATGAGGGGCTGGGCATAATCCATACCCTCCCCTACCCCGCCTTTACCGGAGCTTCAAGATGAACCCAACCGCCGCCATATTGCTGATCGGAGACGAGATCCTCTCTGGCCGCACACAGGACACCAACGGCAACCACCTTGCCAAACGGCTTACCGATATGGGTATTGATCTGCGCGAGATCCGCGTGGTGCCGGATGAGCAGGGCCGGATTGTGGCAGCGGTGAATGCCCTGAAGGGCCGCTATACGCATGTGTTTACCTCGGGCGGCATTGGCCCCACCCATGATGATATTACCGCCGATGCGATTGCCGCCGCTTTCGGGGTTGGCATTGATGTGCGCGAAGACGCCCGCGCCATTCTGGCCAGCAATTACACCGATCCCGAAGATCTGAACGGTATGCGCCTGCGTATGGCGCGCATTCCCGACGGGGCCACGCTGATCGACAACCCGGTGAGCAGAGCGCCGGGGTTTTCACTGGGCAATGTGCATGTGATGGCGGGGGTGCCTGCGGTTTTCACCGCCATGGTCGAAAGCCTGCTCCCCGGCCTAATCGGCGGCGCGCCGATGCGCTCGGTCTCGGTGCGTATCGAGCAGCCCGAGGGGCAGGTGGCCGAACCGCTGGCGGCATTGGCCAAGGCCTTTCCCGATGTTTCAATCGGCTCTTACCCTTTTGTGCAAAACGGTGTATTTGGCACCAATCTTGTGGCCCGTAGCACCGATGAAACCCTGCTAAAACAAGTGGAAGCGCATTTATTGACCATTTGTTAAACATTATTGTTCATTTGGTTAATAGTTGCTTAAGGTGACACGATACACCCCTAGTTGGACATGAAATGACCCACCAGTCAGCCACAGCGGCGCGGCATAGCCTTGCCCCGCACTTTCGCGCCACTTTGGTGCTGGGCTTGCCCATGGTTGGTGCCATGCTGGCACAAATACTGATGAGCGTGACCGATACCATCATGCTGGGATGGCTGGGCGCGGCACCGCTGGCGGCTTCGGTGCTGGGCACCCAGATATTTCTGATCTTGCTGCTCACGGGTTCGGGCTTTGCGCAGGCGGTCATGCCGCTGGCCGCACATGCGCTGGGCGCTGGCGACACCACGGTTTTGCGCCGCGCGGTGCGCATGGGGTTTTGGGTGACCGCGGCTTTTAGCGCTTTTGCTTTTCCCGTTATGTGGTTTGCCGAGCCGATATTGCTGCTGCTGGGGCAAGAGCCTGCTTTGGCAATAATGGCCGACCAATATCTCGGCATTGCCAAATGGGCTTTGCTGCCGAACCTTTTCATCATGGTGCTGCGCAGCTATTTTGGCGTGGTCAACAAGGCCCATATTGTGCTTGTCACCACGCTTTTTGCCGCCGGGTTTAACGCCGTGCTCAATTATGCGCTGATCTTTGGCAACTGGGGCGCACCGGCATTGGGCATAGAGGGTGCGGCATTTGCAACGCTTGGCTCCAGCCTGCTTTCGATGCTGCTGCTGATGATCGTGGCCAACTGGCACCCGGCGCTGCGGCCACATGCCATTTTTCTGCGCAGTTGGCGCTCTGACTGGGTGGCTTTTTTCGAGGTGGCGCGGGTGGGCTGGCCGATCGGCATTTCCATTCTGGCCGAATTTGCGCTATTTTCGTTTTCCGCCATTATGATGGGCTGGTTTGGCACCATTGCGCTGGCGGCGCATGGTATTGTTATGCAGATTATTTCGGTCGCTTTTATGGTGCCGCTCGGGCTTGGTCAGGTGGCCACCATCCGGCTTGGGCTGGCCAAGGGGCGCAAAGACGCGGATGAAATCACGGTGGCGGGGCATACGGTGCTGATTGTCGGCATTGGTTTTGCGCTTGCCATGAGCGCGCTGTTTTTGCTTGTTCCTGCCGCTACGATCTCGCTTTTCCTTGATTTTGACAACGCCGACGCGGCGGATATTCTTGCCTTTGCCATTCCGCTGCTGGCGGTAGCGGCGGCTTTTCAACTGGTTGACACGTTGCAGGTATTGGCCGCCGGGCTGCTGCGCGGCTTGAAAGATACGCGGGTGCCCATGCAAATTGCGCTGTTTTCATATTGGGTTATTGGCGTGCCGACGGCTTATTTGCTATCACAATTCACCGCCCTTGGCCCAATAGGCATTTGGCTCGGCCTTGCCATCGGGCTTACGGTTGCCAGTCTGCTTGGCCTGTGGCGCTATTATTTGCGCGCCAAAATAGGCCTTATATAACAAACGCTTGCGCCAGTATTTTGGCAAATCCGCGCCACTATTGAGCCAATATCAAACCTCTGCCTCAATGGGCTTCGGCCCAGCTATGGCCTGTGCCCGCATCCACCACCAGCGGCACCGAAATTTTCACGGCGGGCTCGGCGGCGGTTTCCATAATGTGGCGAACCTTGGCAATGGTTTCCGCAACCGCGCTGTCTTTCACCTCGAAAATCAACTCGTCATGCACCTGAAGCAGCATTTTCGCGGGCAGGCCGGCAATGGCTTTTGGCATCCGCACCATGGCGCGGCGAATGATATCGGCAGCAGTGCCCTGAATGGGGGCATTGATGGCCGCACGCCTGGCAAAACCGGCATGCGGGCCTTTGGCCTCGATATTGGGTGTGTGGATACGGCGGCCAAACAGGGTTTCGACATAGCCCTTTTCTTTGGCAGCGGCCACGGTCTCGTCCATGAAGGCCCGAATGCCGGGGAAGCGCTCGAAATAGCGGTCAATAAAGCCCTGCGCGGCCTTACGCTCAATCCGCAGATTACGCGCCAGCCCAAAGCCGGAAATGCCGTAAATCACCCCAAAATTAATGGCTTTGGCCTGCCGTCTGATATCGGGCGTCATTTCCTCGAGCGGCACATCGAACATTTCGCTCGCGGTCATGGCATGAATATCGTGGCCATCTAAAAACGCCTGTTTCAGGCTATCAATCCCGGCGATATGGGCCAGAATGCGCAGCTCGATCTGGCTGTAATCAAGGCTGACCAGCTTGTAGCCCTCATCGGCCACAAAGGCTTCGCGAATGCGCCGCCCGGCTTCGGTGCGCACCGGAATATTTTGCAGATTGGGATCGGTGGAGGCCAGCCGCCCCGTGGTCGCCCCCGAGATCACGTAAGAGGTATGCACACGGCCGGTATCGGGGTGGATATGGGCTTGCAGCGCATCGGTATAGGTGCTTTTCAGCTTGGCCATGCCGCGCCATTCCAGCACTTTTTCCGGCAGCTCGTGGCCCTCGGCGGCCAGGTCCTCCAGCACATCGGCGCCGGTGGCATAGGCCCCGGTTTTGCCCTTTTTGCCACCTTGCAGGCTCATTTCGTCAAACAGTATTTCGCCAAGCTGCTTGGGCGAGGCCACATTGAAATCGCGCCCCGCCAGCGCTTTTATGTCGGCCTCCAGCCCGGCCATATCCTGCGCAAAAACATTGGACATCGCCAAAAGCTGGCTGCGGTCTACCTTGATACCGTGCATTTCCATCTCGGCCAGCACCGGCACCAACGGGCGCTCGAGCGTGTGATAAACCGTGCTCATTTTTGCGGCCACCAGCCTGGGTTTGAATATTTGCCAGAGCCGCAGGGTAATATCGGCATCTTCCGCCGCATAAGGTGCGGCCCCGGCTACCGGCACCCTGTCAAAGGTGATCATCGCCTTGCCGCTGCCCAGCAGGCTTTTGATCGGAATGGGGGTATGGTGCAGATAACGCTCCGAAAGCTCGTCCATTCCGTGCCGGTGCACGCCGCCATTCATGGCATAAGACATCAGCATCGTGTCATCGATCGACAGTATCTTAACCCCCTGCCGCGCCATGATTTTAAGGTCATATTTCATGTTTTGCCCGATTTTGAGAATGCTTTCATCCTCCAGCATCGGTTTGAGCATCGCCAGCGCTTCGGCCTTGTCCATTTGCCCGGCGGCGCGCTCCACCCCGCCCAACAGGTCACCCTCGCCCGAAATATGCGCCAGTGGCACATAGCACGCCTCACCGGGCTCAACCGCCAGCGACACCCCCACAAGGTCAACCCGCATTTCATCAAGGCCGGTGGTTTCAGTATCAAAAGCCACCCAGCCGCGGCTATAAACTTTGTCGATCCATTTTTGCAACGCTTCAGCGTCGGAAACCGCTTCGTATTTACTATGATCAAGCGGCATTGCCTTGGCGGTTACATCCAGCGTCGGGGTGTTATTGGCCTCCGGTGCCGCTTCCTTGATCTCGGGTGCCACGGCCCCGAGCTTGGCGGCAATGCGGTTGGTGAGGGTGCGAAACTCCATTTCAGCCAGAAAGCCCAGCAGATCTTCGGCGACAGGATCGCGCAATTCAAAGGCTTCAATCGGCTCCGGCAGCTCAACATTTTGGCGCAAAGAGACCAGTTGGCGGCTCATCCTTATCTGCTCGGCCTTGTCGATCAGGGTTTGGCGGCGCTTGGGTTGGGTTATTTCTTCGGCTCGGGCTAAAAGCGTATCCAAATCCCCGTATTCATTGATCAAAAGCGCTGCGGTTTTTATGCCGATACCCGGCGCACCCGGCACGTTATCCACCGAATCACCGGCCAGTGACTGCACATCCACCACCCGCTCCGGCCCGACGCCAAACTTGGCTTCAACCTGCTCCACCCCGATGCGGCCATTCCTCATCGGGTCCAGCATTTCCACACCGCCACCCACAAGCTGCATCAGGTCCTTGTCGCTGGAAATAATGGTCACGCGCCCACCGGCATCCCGCGCCTGCACAGCGTAGGTGGCAATAATATCGTCGGCCTCAAAGCCGTCCATTTCTATGCAGGGCAGGTTAAAGGCCCGTGTCGCCTCGCGGATAATCGAGAATTGCGGCACCAGATCTTCGGGCGCGGGCGGTCGGTGTGCTTTGTATTCGGGGTAAATTTCGCTGCGAAAGGTTTTACCCTTGGCGTCAAAAATTACCGCTACATGGGTGGGGGCATCATGGCCGACATTATCTTCCACCTGCTTATAGATCATGTTGCAAAAACCGGCAATCGCCCCCACCGGCAACCCGTCTGACTTGCGGGTAAGTGGCGGCAAAGCGTGAAAAGCGCGAAAGATAAACCCCGACCCGTCGATCAATTGCAGATGGTGGCCTTTGCCGAATTTTTCCACGCCCATGTCATTCCCCGTTTTATGAACTGCCCATTTTGCACATTATTGGCCCCTCTCCAATCAAATGAATGAAAAAGGGCGCCGAAGCGCCATTTGCTTTTCCGGTAAAAAGCGGAATCGGTGTCGATGAAAAAACCGGCCGCCAAACAGGCCCCGACACCGCCTGCGCGCCTTTCAGCCGGTATTGCTATTTTTTTTCTTCAGCTCAAAGCGCTTGTCGCAATAGCCACACTCGACATAGCCTTTTTCTTCGGCGATGGTCAGCCATATGCGCGGGTGCTCACCGCCGCCATCACAGCTCACCTGTGTTTTTTCAACAACTTCAACTTCGGGGGCTTCAGCGCTCATCAGATTCGTCCTGTTTTGGTTTGGCCTCAGTTTGCCACGTTAGCCGCGCACCCTCAAGGCCCTGTGCGGCTTTGGCTAGATGTTTGGCAGCATCCGCCCCAGCCGTTTACCGCCCAGAATATGCACATGCAGATGCGGCACATCCTGCACGCCATGGTGGCCGGTGTTGGTGATCAGCCTATAGCCCTCGCCACCGCCGCCCGGGGCCGCGCCAATATCTTGCGCGATTTTGGCAATGGTGCGGCTGAAATCAACAATTTCGGCATCCGACGCTTCGGCCCCGAAATGATCAAAATTCACGTAAGCCCCGCGGGGGATCACCAGAATATGCTCGGGCGCTTGCGGGGCAATATCGCGAAACGCGAGGCAATGCTCGGTTTCCAGCACCGTTGAATTGGGAATTTCACCACGCAGGATTTTGGCGAAAATATTTTCAGGGTCGTAATTATAAGCCATTGATAATCCTCACATAAGATCGTGTTTGGCAAAGAGGGTTTTCAGGTCCGCCTCGGGGCGCGCACCAATATGGGAAATGATCTCGCCCGCCGCGACACAGCCCATGCGGCCCGTGGTCAGGGTATCATAGCCGTTAAGCTCGCCAAAGAAAAACCCGGAGGCAAACAGATCACCGGCGCCAGTGGCATCCACCAGATGCACCGGGTCGGCCGGGGCGTGCACCTCTTTGCCGTCACGCCAGATATAGGCACCATTGGCCCCTACGGTGCAGGCCACCGTGTCTACCTCGTCGGCGGCAAGGCGAAGCGCCACGCTGAGGTCTTCATCCTGATACATCGCGCGCAATTCGTGCTCGTTGCAAAATAGCAGGTCAACATGGTTGTCGATCATTTCACGAAAGGCATCGCGGTGCCGCTCCACGCAAAACGGGTCTGACAAGGTAAGTGCAACCTTGCCACCCGCGCCCCTGCAGGCGGCAATGGCCTTGGCAAAAGCGGCATGGCTTTCGGGGCCGTCAAAACGGTAGCCCTCAAGGTAAATCCACTCGGCATCGGCCATCACCGTTTCGTCAATATCTTCAGGGGTCAGAAATTCGGAAACCCCGAGATAGGTGTTCATCGAACGCTCGCCATCGGGGCTGACCATCACCATACAGCGGCCGGTTTCGGCTTTGTGGCTAGGCAATGCTAGCGGGGTATCAAAATCGGCCCCTTGCGCGCGCATATCATGGGCAAAAATCGCCCCGAGCTGGTCGTCTTTCACTTTACCGACATAGGCGGTTTTTATGCCCATTTGGGCAAGGCCCGCAATCGTGTTGGCAGCCGAGCCACCCGAAATTTCGAGCGACGGGCCGGTTTTGGCATAAATCTCGGTGGCGCGCTCACGGTCGATCAGGGTCATAATCCCTTTTTCGATGCCGTTCTCCACGAGGAAAGCATCTTCCACATGGCTTAGCACGTCCACAATCGAATTACCGATGCCGACAACCTGATATTTTTTGCTCATAAGTTCTTTTCCTCGGATTCGCAGAATTCCGCGATGATACAATTGGTGCAAACCGGCTTGCGCGCTTTGCAAATATAGCGCCCGTGCAATATCATCCAGTGATGGGCGTGTTGTTGAAACTCGGCCGGAATATTATCCTCAATGGCGCGCTCGACCGCATCCACATTTTTGCCTATGGCAATGCCGGTGCGGTTGCCGAGCCGGAAGATATGGGTGTCTACCGCTTGTGCGTGCATTTTGAACCACATGTTCAGCACCACATTGGCGGTTTTGCGCCCTACCCCGGGCAAGCCCATAAGCGCGGCGCGGCTGGAGGGCACCACCCCGCCATATTCCGCCACCAGTATCCGGCTGGCCTTGATCACATTTTTCGCTTTTTGTTTATAAAGCCCGATGGTTTTGATATGCGCGATCAGGCCATCCTCGCCCAGTGCCAGCATTTTTTCCGGGGTATCGGCAATTGTGAACAATGCTTCGGTAGCTTTGTTCACGCCCTTGTCGGTTGCCTGCGCCGAAAGCGCCACCGCCACCACCAGCGTATAGGCGTTTACATGGTGAAGCTCGCCTTTCGGCTCGGCCTCGCTCTGGCGAAACCGCGAAAAAATACGATGAATCGTGTTGTAATCAAGCTGCTTAACCATGGGCCTAGATGCCATGCCGACGCGCGCAAAATCAAGCCCAAACATTGCGCAAGAATCGGGTGGCAGCGGCACCCTGCACCGCTATGCTGGGACCATGGAAAAAGACCCTTATCACTTTGCGCTGATAGCCCGCGCCATAGACTATATCGACAAACACGCCACCGCACAGCCTGCGCTGGCCGAGGTCTCTACCGCCATGGGCCTGTCAGAAGCGCATTTTCAGCGCGTGTTCCGGCAATGGACAGGTGTAAGCCCGAAAAAATATCTGCAATACCTGACGCTGAATCAGGCGCGGGATATGCTGGCAACACGGCATACTGTGCTCGATACAGCGCTTGCCACCGGCCTTTCCGGCCCCGGGCGCCTGCATGATCTTTTTGTGCGCTGGGAGGCGATGACCCCCGGCGAATATGCACTGCGCGGCGAAGGGTTGCACATTTCCTACGGCTGGTTTGACAGCCCCTTTGGCGATATGCTGGCCCTGGCCACATCGCGCGGCATATGCGGGCTGGGTTTTGCCAATGATACCGGCCGTGATGCCGCCGAAATAGACCTGTTTTCGCGCTGGCCAAAGGCTGAGTTCCACCACGCCCCCGAGGCCCTGCACCACTGGATAGACGCCACGCTTTACGCCAAAGGCGAGGCGCGATTGCTGCTTTCCGGCTCGCCGCTACAAATTAAGGTGTGGGAGGCGCTTCTGGCCATCCCTTCGGGGCATGTAACCACCTATTCCGATATCGCCCGGCTTATCGGCAACCCCAAAGCAACGCGCGCGGTAGGCACGGCGGTGGGGCGCAATCCGGTGAGCTGGCTCATTCCCTGCCACCGCGCATTGCGCAAATCCGGGGCGCTCGGCGGCTATCATTGGGGCTTGCCGGTCAAGCGGGCATTGCTGGCGCGCGAGTCAGCAAGGCTGGAAGCCGCCGAGTAGCTGTCGGCAATCCTTCGCCCATTTTGGTCGCAGGCCGCTTTTACCTAGTATTTCCAACCAGAAAGATTAATTATAGGGCGTATTTAGCGCCTAGCGTATAGGCAATTTAAAAGAGGTATTCCCATGGCAAAAATTAGAACCCCGATCATGATCACAATGCTCGCTGGCATTGGCCTGGCGGGCTGCACCAACCCCGACGGCTCCGCCAATAATGCCGGCACCGGCGCGCTGATCGGCGCGGGCACCGGCGCTGTGTTGGGCCGGGTTGTGGGCGGCGATAACCGCGGTGCCGT
>Ga0316205_10000872_pt1 | contig 44565 bp, 34 predicted proteins | sample 3monthpyrite_MG_FD_204941 | JGI IMG/M metagenome (GOLD analysis project Ga0316205, IMG submission 204941) | Microbial mat bacterial communities from mineral coupon in-situ incubated in ocean water Damariscotta River, Maine, United States -... | ecosystem: Environmental > Aquatic > Marine >...
GCCTGCTGGCACTATCGTCGAGAACGCCGGCCCAACCGAGGACGTGTACTTCTGTACACGACGAGGGCAGGGCCAAGTTCTCGGCGAAATAGGCCGAAGGATCGGTGTCCTAGGTCTGGGGGCTGGTGAGCGCGTACTGCTTGCTCGACGGCAGACTGCCGGGCTGGAAGCTGAGCACATCCCCGACGGCGACCCGGATCTTCTGGTTCTGGAGCTGGGTCCCATTGGACCACCACATCAGCTTTGCGGTGCTGCCGGAGACATGGGCTTCGAGCCAGCCGACCCGGCTGCCGTTCTTCTCGATGGTGAAGAACCGACTCCCAGACCACTGCTGGGTGGGCGTGGATTTGGACGTGGAAAAGGCGTACGAGGTGTAGCTGAGGGTGGGGTTCTTGATGGTGATCGAGCTGGCGAAGCTCAGCTTGAAGCCCCCGGAGGGGAACCACTCACCCGAGCTCCACAGCCACCAGTCGGTGTTCTGATCGGTGGAGAGGTACTCGCCCACGCTCTTGCCATTGGCTTGAATATTGGCACCCGAATTCGGGCCGATCTCTTGGATGCTCATGGGGTCTCCCGGGTGCCGGACCCTACGGCAGCGGGCGCTTTGTGGGCAAGTCGCCCGAGTCGGCGTCGTGGATGGTGCCCGTTCCCACTGGTGAAGACTTGGGTCTGTGTTCCCCGTGGGAGGGCGGATGGAAAAGAGCAAGAGGGGGTAGCGAGGCGAAGGCCGGGCGGCGCCAGGAGCGGACGGGGTCCAGCACGACCCGTCCCTCACTGACCTCAGCCTCGAAGTTCGATCGAGCGGTGAGAGAGCCCAGATCGAACTCGATGGCATGATCGCCTGTGAGGAACAGTCCATCCGCCTCCGGGACGGAGATCAGGATCTGAACCTGAAGGTCCGCGTGGCCTCTCCAGAGCGAGGGAAGCTGTTCGCCGATGTCGAGCTGTACTGGGCCCATGGAGAGAAGCACCAGCGGCTCGTAGAAGTGGACCCCAGCGTGCTGCTGCTGGAAGATCAGCGGGTGAGCCTGGAACTCGAATACCCCTCGGGCAAGCTGACTCTGGCCCTCGAAGGTGGTGGTTTCCCCGTCACTCCTGAGGCTTGGTGCCTGCCCGATACCTTCCGCTCCCGCTGAAGCTCAGAAGGGGTCGCCGAAGCTGCTGGACCGACCTCGGCCCGTGCCGAAGTCATCCCCGGCGAAGCCGGTGTCGGTCGTGCTCGAGAAGGTACAGTCGAGGGTCACGATCACGGGCTGCCCGCCAGTAGGGAACCCCGCCTTCGAGACCACGTGGGCGATCTCGTCCTTGATGGGGTCGAGGGCGGGGTCGCTGGTGACCTGGCGCACGATCACCTCGGAGCCAGGTCCGATCTGAAGCACCATCTCGAGCCGTCCATCTGCGGGGCGACCCTGATCGTAGATCCGGGCCGCATGGAGCCGCCGCACATCCATCTCCACGTTGGCGACGGTCCGCAGCACATCTTGCCAGCCGAGCTTGTCGCGGCGCTTGAGTCGCCCGGGGACGTGGGGGCCTTCCTCGAGCTTGGGTTGCCCCCAGGTCAGCACACTCATCCAGCTCATCAGGACCTCCGGGTCGGAGGGGGATTCTACTCTGCCCAGACCTTGATGGTGCGACCGACATCTTCGAGCATGTAGCGGCAGAGGTCGTAGTCGGGGTGCCGACCCCAGACCCAGGCATTGCCCATATACCCGGACTCGATGGGCTGGGTGGAGGATCCCACGGGAGGCAGGTGCATCTTGAACAGGAAGTCACCGTAGCGCTTCTGGATGGCTTCGACGCCGGTGTAGCCCACGATTCGCCCGTCTCTGTTGGGGCGGAGCGCGATCATGCCCGCGGCGAATCGGCGGGAGGGTTGGGGATTGCAGTCCCCGTGGACCACGGCCTTCGCCCACTCCACATACAGGTCCATATCGTTGGCCTCGCAGTACAGATCCCAGACGCGGACGCCGGGTGGGCGGGCGCCGATCTCGCTGAAGAACAGTCCCTTGGGACCGACGAACCACTCCATATGGGTGGGCGATGTCTGGATATTCAGGGCGGTGAGGACCTGGCGGCCAAAGATCTTGAGCTTGGTGTAGCCCTCGGAGTCGACGCGATTGGTGACCATCACGATGGGGGAGCATTCCCGGGTGCGCATCGCCTCCAGCACGTTGGGGTAGTAGTGGCAGATCTGCTCGTAGGCGACGCGCCCGTTGACCGTGAGGGTGTCCCAGAAGCCCTCGTGGCCGGTGATGAACTCCTCCATGGTCATCTTGCGCTGGGGGCTCATGCCGGACTCGTGGATGGCATCGGCGAGGCCGGACCAGTCGTCAGCGCGCCAGGTGCCAGCGGCCCCGGCTGCGGCGAGAGGCTTGAGGATGACCGGGAAGCCTACGGCCTTGACGAAGGCCTTGGCCTCGTCGACGGTACCGACCTCCGCGTTCTGAGCACAGCGGATGCCGCGCTTCATCAGGAACTGCTTCATCAGGTATTTGTCGCGGACCAGGAGGGTCTGCTCGACGCTCATTCCGGGAATTCCGGTGCGCTGGCGGACCTCGGCGGCGGGCAACATCAGCGCTTCGATGGTGGTGAGGAGCTGATGGACCCAGGGGCCACGCTTCTGGATGCGGGTGACCGCGGCCGTCAGAGCGTTGACGCTGGCGGTAGACCCCACCTGCTCGTAGCTGTGCATCCAGGAGCGGAGCTCGGCATCGTAGGCCTCGACCGGAGCGGTGCCGATGCCGCTGATCACGGCGCCGACGGCGTGTAGCGCGCGGACGAACTCACGCTGGTTCGCGGGGAATGCGGGCTCGAGGAAGATGACGTGCATCGGGACTCCCGGGGGGTTGGGACGGCGCGCCTAACGCCTTGACCTGGGGTTGACGAACCGGTGGACGCGGAGCGGGTCGGTCAGGTTGGGAGGTTTGCATGCGACGAAGAACACAGGCCCCGGTCGATCTGGTGCCGATGATGGGGCTGGCGACGGTCTTGGTGCCGCTGCTATTGGTCGGGCAGGGCGATGGCATTGCGGTCATCGAGGCGGGCATTCCACAGGTCTGTGGCTGCTTGAACCGCAGCTGTGAGGAAGGAATGGTCCCGCTCATCGAGCTCACGGGAGAGGGCGTGGAGCTGTTGGCCGGGGACCGAGAGCTCCACTTCTCGGTGACGGATCTGAGCGAGATCAGCTACGAGCTCGGGATCCTGCGCGATCGGTATCAGGTGAGCTCCCGAGTCGTGGTGATGCCCGCCAGCGGCGTAGAGATGGAGCAGGTCGTCTCGGTGATGGACGCGGCGCGACCCTACTTTCCGGTCGTGACTCTGGTCAGTGGCATCGCTACTCCGCAAGACCCATCAGGCTCAGTCCGGTGACCCGTAGGGTGGTGTGCCGGTTGGATGGGGGCAGCTCTAGGCGGAAGGAGAGGGGTGCATCGGCGCCGACCCTGACCACGGTCCAGGCCTCCACACGCCCGTCGGAGAGGGGCCAATCGAGCTCGCCCAGCTCCAAGAGGCCGTCCAGCTCGGCCTGAAGTCTCCCTTCGCTACGGGAATGCTCCCAGGTGGGGTGCAGGACCACCGAGCTACCCGGGGACAGATCCAGGGGCTCGATCCGATCGAGCCAACACCAGCCCGGCGTGTCGCTCGGTGGGCGCTCCAGAGACCAGCCCCCTGCATCGAGCTGACAGCGTGTGTCTCCAACCCCGGGATAGGCCTCCCAGACACCCTCATCGAGGGTACCAGGTGTAGAATCGAGGGGCGTACAGGCGAGCAGGATGAGTGCGATCATCGGAACCTCCGGGATGGCCCCATGCAGCCCCCATGCCGAGCTGGATTCACGCTAAAACCGTCGTTTTGGTGCCGCAATACCGACGGATGTCGACGACTGTCGTCGCCCAATCGGATAGGTGGCGCGGGTATAGGGCACCGCGAAGCAGCGGATCACCCGGAGGTTCTATGATTCCCTTGTTGGTCGCCACCGCCTCTGCCTTCTGCGGTTTCTACGTCGGCGGTGCGGATGCCGAGCTGTACAACGACGCCACCCTGGTCGTGATGATGCGCGACAAGTCCCGCACCGTACTCTCGATGCAGAACTCCTACTCGGGTCCTCCGGAGGGCTTCGCGCTGGTCGTTCCCGTGCCCGAGGTCCTCGACGAAGAGGATGTGAAGACCCTCGCCCGTGACGTGTTCCAACGCATCGATCGGCTCTCGGCGCCACGCCTGGTGGAGTATTGGGAGCGCGACCCCTGCGATCCCCACAAGTACGACAAGGCGAAGATGACCATCATGGGGGGCGCGCCCTTGCCGCCGATTCCGACGGCGGTCGAAGCGGAGGGGTTCGGGGTCACCGTCGAGGCGCGGTTCTCGGTCGGCGAGTACGACATCGTCATTCTCGGAGCAAAGGACAGCTCGGGGCTGGAGAAGTGGCTCCACCGTGAGAAGTACAATATTCCCGAGGGCGCCTCGGAGTCGTTGCGTCCGTATGTCCAGGCCGGCACCCGCTTCTTCGTGGCCAAGGTCGACCCCGAGCGGGTGAGCTTCGAAGACGGCCGGGCAGTGCTCTCGCCGCTGCGGGTCGCCTACGACAGCAAGAAGTTCGAGCTCCCGGTGCGCCTGGGCCTGCTCAACAGCCACGGGGAGCAGGATCTGCTCGTGCACATCCTGGGAAAGAACCAGCGCTACGAGGTCGCCAACTACGAAAATGTGCTGGTGCCGAGCAATCTGCGGGTCAAGTCCAGCGTGAAGGAGGGGTTCGCTGATTTCTACGAGGCCCTGTTCCGGAACACCGTCGCGGATACCCCTCGGGCGGTCGTGACGGAGTACGCGTGGCAGGCGGGCAGCTGCGATCCCTGCCCGGGACCCACCCTCACCGAGGCCGACATCGCCACCTTCGGCGGAGACCTGTTCGGCGACTCGAATCCGATGGCATGGACCCTCACCCGGCTCCACTATCGGTACGGTGCAGACGGGCTGGACGAGGATCTGGTGTTCCAGGCCGCGGGGCCGATCATCGGGGGCCGGGGGATGCCCTCCAAGGAGGGGCGCTTTGTGGAGGAACCCCAGGTGTCCAGTTCCAGGGCCGCTACGCCATCCTCCATGAGTGGGAGGGGACGCTCGCCTGCGAAGCCCCGGAGCGGGGAGTCTGGGGGGGCCCGGACCGGGCAACGGAGCCGTCTACACAGGGGTCTGGGGACTCCATGGCCGCGCGCAAGCCGAAGCAGGTCGACCTCAAGACCCTGCTCCTCGATCCCGTACCAGGAGCCCAGCCCATCCCCAAATAGGCCGGTCTCAGTCGGGCAGGGACCAGTCGATGGGCTGCTGACCGCGGGACTCGAGCCACCGGTTGACCTGGCCGAAGTGCCCGCAGCCGAAGAAGCCGCGGTAGGCGGAGAGCGGGGAGGGATGGGGAGCGCATAGGGTGAGGTGATGGGAGGCGATTCGCGGCGCCTTGCTGTGGGCAGAGCGGCCCCAGAGCAGGAATGCGACGGGCTCTGGCCTGCTGGAGAGGGTGTCGATCACGCGGTCGGTGAAGCGCTCCCAGCCACGCTTTCGATGGGACCCGGCGGCCTTGTGCCGAACGGTGAGCACGGTGTTGAGCAGCAGCACGCCCCGGTCGGCCCATGGACCGAGGTCCCCATGAGTCGGGGGCGGGAGCTGTAGATCGGCGCTCAGCTCCTTGTAGATATTCTTGAGCGAAGGGGGAGGAGCACAGGGGCGGTTCACCGAGAAGCAGAGCCCGTGGGCCTGACCGGGGCCGTGGTAGGGGTCTTGGCCGAGGATCACCGCCCGGACGGCTTCGAAGTCGGTCCTCTCGAAGGCCGCGAGCCGGTCGTCTGGGGGCGGGTACACGGCATGAGAGCTTTCTTCGGCGGTGAGGAAGCTGCGCAGTTCGTCGTAGTCGGGCTCGAGCAATAGGTCGCCGCCGAGGGCATCGACCCAGGATGGGGGAAGTCTCAAGCTCTCTCCGGAGGGGGCGCGGACTCGATCGCGATGACCTTGGTGGCGAGCCGGCGCTATTCCACACCGAGCAGCGGCTGCACGAACGGGCTGTCGGGCCACATCGGCTCGCCGCTCGTCTCGGTGATATCGCTGCGGACTGCGGGGAGCCCGCGGCCGAGTCCCCACTCGAAGAGCTGTACCGCGGTCATCGGGAGGCCGCTGTCGGGATCGAGGATGTCGCTCACTCCGGTGAACCCGTTGTAGCTGCACAGGGTGGTGTTCTCGTCCAGCGGACGCCGGCAGCCCGCGACCAGCACTTCGGTGGCCGGGTCGCTGGTACCGGACAGCAGCTCGAGCTCGGCCACGCGCTGGCCATCGGCTGCGGCGAGATCGACGGTGCTGCGCATCCCCGAGAACCCGTCGACCCAGCCTCCTTCCTGCTTCCACACATCCGCGGAGAAGACCTGGGTGAGCAAGCCCTCCTCGATGCCCCTCATCTGGCCGAGCGTGGTACGACCGATGCCCAGGGTGTACGGTGCGGGGAAGTAGCGATAGGCCTGCTCGAGCGTGATCTCGCCGGTCGCGACGACGCCATTTCCGATATCCCAGCCCGGTGGCGCCAGGGGGATTTCGTACCGGAAACCCGGTGACAGAGCGAGGTCCGCGGGCTCGACGTGGTCGTGGGTCCGGGTGTACTCCAGGAGCATATCGGTGAACATATTGTTGAAGTCGCTCTCCAGGGCGTTGCGTCGATGCAGCAGGCGATCGGTTTGGCCGATCACGCTGTCGATGGGCCTGTCGAGCACCTGCCCGGCGAGGGGGTTCGGCATGAATCCGTCCTCGATGGCGATATAGACCTCGCCGAGGAAGGGCTCCCGAGCCGTCTCGACCAAGGCCGCCACCGCGGGGTCCTCCTCGACCGAGGCGTCCACAGGGATCAGGTTCCACTCGCTGTCGATGACCTCGCCGCCCTCGACTACCAGATCGAGCTGCCCGATCCAGCCGTCATTGCCCGCCTCCACGACGAGTGCGCCGCTGGCCGTGGTGAGGGGGTCGGTGATGACCTCGTGGGTGTGGGCCGAGAAGAACACGTCGACCAGCCCGGGCTCGATGGTCTGGGCGAGCCGATGGTCCTTGTGGACCGAGAGCTCGCTGAGCACGACCACGACCTGGGCGCCCTCGGCCCGGAGCTGGCGGGCGTGAGACTCGACCAGGTCGCGATAGGCTGCTTCTCCGTTCGTGAACTCAATCCCCAACGCGAGCATCGGGTGCATGCGGGCCACGAAGTCCGAGGTGAGCCCGATGAAGCCGACCGTCACCCCACCGAGTTCGCGGGTCGTGGTGGGGGGAAGCCAGGGCTGTCCGTCCAGATCCTGGAGGCTGTTGGACATCTGAGTCGCGATGAACCCTTCGAGGGAGCCGGTGTTCTGGGCGTCGATGGTGGTGTTCGCGGCGAGGGCTTCGTAGCCGACAGTGCGGACCTGTTGGGCCTGCATGGCCAGGAGCGGAGGCATGCCCTGCTCTCCCCGAAAGCGCTTCCAGGAGACCTGGGGACCGAAGGCGAAGTCCCAGTTCCCGGGTACACCGATATCGACCCTCAGCGCTTCGACCACGTCATAGATGGCCTCTCCCTCGGTGAACAGGGCCTCTACCCCGCCGTGGTAGGTGTCTCCGATGTTGAGGACGACGGTGTTCGGGTGGGCTCGGAGGTCGCTCACGACGGTCGCGATCCGGGCGGCGCCGCCCCGTGTCTCGACCCGCGTTGCTCCGCCTTCTTCGCGGACCAGATCGGGATGGGGAGTGAGGTTGGCGTGGAGGTCGTTGAGCTGCACGAAGCGCAGAACCGTCTGGGGCTCCTGGGCGGTATCTGAGTGGGTCCCGGTGTCTTCTTGGGAGGCGGGGGGGCCTGAGCACCCCAGCAAGGACAGGGAGAGATTGAGAATGAGCATGGAGCCACCTCAGGTTGACCGGTCAACTATCCTTCCTGTTGGGGCGCGGCACCCCCCAGTCGGCTCCTACTCTGCGGGCTCGCTCGCTGCCCTCGGGGGGGCTCTCCCCGAGCGATGGCAGGGCCTCTCGGAGCCGGATTGAGCTGGCCGAGTGGGTTTGCCAGTGTGGTGTCAGAGCCCCCCCGTGTACTTTTTGGGTGGGAGGAGAGTGCATGGGCGGGTGGTCGCTCAGATCGAAATTCACGGGGATGGTGGTGTTGCTCATCGCCATCACCACGGCCGTGCTGTGGCTCGTGCTTCCGGTCCGCCTGGGAGAGATCGCCTATGAAACCTTCGCCGATCGAGCGCTGAGCACGACCTCTCTTGTCGCTCATTCAGCGGAGCGCGCCATCGCTGACGGGCGGGATGTGGGCCCCGCACTCGAGGCCTTCCGCGACGCGGATGAGGTGCTCTGGGTTCAGCTACTCGGCCCCGACCTCGAGCCGCTCGTGCGACTGGGCGAGGCCCCACGGGTCGGTCGGATGGCGGGTGAGGTCGGGCTCGTCGATGGGGTCGCGGTCACCCAGCTCGGGGTGCCGATGCCAGGTGGCGAGGTTGCGCTGATCCAGGCGGGCTGGAGCCTCGAGTCCCTCGCGGCGGGGAAGGCAGAGCATCGGCGGGTGGCGCTCGGCGTGTCCCTGCTCTGGTTGGTCTTAGGGGTCGCGTTTGCCCAGTTTGGCGGGATGCTGCTGATCGCTCCGATCTCCCGGGTCGCGGATGCCGCACGTCGGGTCGCGGACGGGGACACCTCGGTCGAGGCGATGGGCTTCACCGCCTCACCGGAGTGGCGACTGTCGGCCGACGAGACCCAGAGACTCCGCGCTGCGGTCCAGGACATGGCCTGCGAGCTGGGGCAGCGCTTCGAGGTCGCCCAGGCCGCTCTGCAGACCGCGGAAATCGCCCAGCGCGAAGCGGCCGACGCCAGCGCGATGAAGTCCTCCTTCCTGGCGAATATGAGCCATGAGCTACGTACTCCGCTCAACGCGGTCATCGGCTACACCGAGCTCTTGGCCGAGGAGTGCGCCGAGATCGAGGGTGCCGAGCTGCTGGTCGGTGACCTCGCACGCATCGAGTCCTCTTCGCGGCACCTGCTGGGCCTGATCAACAATATCCTCGACCTGGCCAAGGTGGAGTCGGGCAAGATGGAGCTCTGCCTCGAGGATATCGACGTGCGCTCGGTGCTGGATGACACCCTCGAGACCGCTCGCCCGCTGGTCCGGCCCGGCGTCGTGCTGGAGTCCAGCTTCGCGCCCGGTGTGGCGAGCTTTCGCACCGACGGCACTCGGTTGCGCCAGATCACCCTCAACCTGCTCTCCAACGCGGCCAAGTTCACCAGCCACGGGCGGATCATGGTGAGTGTGGTGCAGCGGGACGGAGAGCTGGTGCTCGAGGTGGCGGACACCGGAATTGGGATGGACGAGGCGCAGCAGAAGAGCGTGTTCGATGCCTTCGTCCAGGCCCGTGCCAGCACGAGCCGCGACTACGGCGGGACGGGCCTGGGCTTGGCATTGGTTCGGGAGTTCTCCCGCATGCTCGGTGGGTCGGTCGAGGTCGAGAGCGAGCAGGGCCAAGGCACCACCTTCCGGGTCACCCTGATGGCTGCGTAGCTGTCCGCTGCTCGAGGATGCGGATGCACCGCTGAAAAGACCGGCCGATGCGGGTCTCGTTGTGGATGCGGGACAACAAGGGCCACACCGAGCGCTCTCCTTCGAGGATGAAGCACGCGAGGTCGGCCCGGTTGGGATTTTGCACGACCTTCTTGTACAGACGCCAGTGGAAGCGGGGGTGGATGTCGATATTCCCGCGGTAGTCCTGGCTGACGAGGGTGTGGGCCTGGTTGGCGAGCAGGTGCAGCGGGCCCTGAGAGCGCTGGGTCGCCCGGCGAAGCAGGTCGGCGGCGTAGGCCCCCTGGGTGCGGGCAGCCGCGCTGAACAGGCCGCCGACGATGGGCACGAGGCCCTGGCGGCCGTGGTGGGCGACGAAGGGCAGGACGTGGGGGTTGGTCTGGCTGACGATGAAGTGATTGACGTTGTGCAGGCGGGACATCCGCGCCTTGGGGAGGTCGCCATCCAGAGAGCCGTCCGTCCAGCGCTCCCCGTCGATATAGGGCACGGTCCGCCCATCTCGGCCGCGCATCTCGAGCTCGACCGCGGGGTAGAGCCCGGGCAAGGCGCTGCTGGCGAGTGCGGCGCTGGCGACCAGCACATCCGGCGCGGTGAGGTGGGTGAGCAGCCGTGGCTTCTGCCGGGACCGGGTAGCGGACACGGAGATGTTGAGGGTGCGGCCCGAGTGAGCATGGGCCTCGGCGAAGGTCCGAGGGCCGATATTGTGTTGGAGCACGGCGTACAGCCGGGCCGGGTCGAGCCACCCGCCGTTGCTTCGGAGCTTGCGCAGCCCGACCGGCGCGAGGCCATCGAGGCGCATCTGATCGGTGTTGGCGAACAGTTCGCTGACCTCGGCGTCGTCTCGCGCGCCGATCCCTGCGGCGATCATCGCGCCGGTGCTGGCTCCGGAGAGGATGTCGGGGAGGAGACCATGCTCGAACAGGGCCTTGACGACGCCGAGGTGGTGAAACCCCAGGGTGGCCCCTCCTGAGAGGAGCAGAGCGCTGCGGCCGAACACCTTCCAGGCGACCCGAAAGCGCTGGAGCTGTGCGGCGATGGGGACTTGGGGCTGCTCGCTATGTGCGAGCCAGTCCATGGTGTCTTCTGCGGCGTCGAGGTAGCTCTCGACGAGGTGCTTCGTGCCGACCAGAGCCACCTGGTAGAGCGCTGGGGCGGCGAGCTCGAGCTGGTGCCGGTACAAACTCTCGGTGAGCGCCGCCGCGAGGGCCTCGACCTCGCCGCGTTCCCGCAGGGTGCGCAAGGTGAGGATGTCCGAACGGAGTGCTCGCGCGTCGTAGTAGGGGCTGTCGTCCTCGGCCTGCCAGGCAGCGGCACCCGTAGCTCGATCGAAGGCCCGGGCGACTTCGCGCCACTCCGAGGCATGTTCTGCGTGCTCGAGGGCGTGGGAGAGGTGGGTCAGTGGACGCCGGGACACCATGTCCCAAGAGATAACACCGGGTCCGCGCCGCGGAGTTTGCGAATCCTTGGGATCGCGGAGGTGCGCATCGATGCGGTTCTGCGTTATTGGGGCAATGCGGTGGCCAACGGGCGGCGACCGTCTTGTATTGTTTGCCCTGTTTGAGTGTGTCTATGATTCAGAACTCGCGAAGCGCAATGGCGCTAGCCCTTTTATTGGCCCTGACGGGTTGTGGTCCCGATGCCGGATCCGCCGATTCGACCGCCGGTGAAGTTCCCCCGGGGGAGCAGCCGTATTCGGAGGTATCCGCTCCGAGTGGCTTCGCGGAGGCCATGGCCACCCAGGACGTGCCGCTCGAGATCCTCCTTGGGATCAGCAAGGTCGAGACCGGCTTCCAGATGGTCAATGGCAAGACCGAGTTCCAAGGTCGAGAGAGGGCCTACGGGCTCATGGGCCTCCGCGAGAGCCACCTGCTCGAAGCCGCAGATCTCACCGGGATCGATGTGGAGCTCATCAAGACGGATCGCTCGTCGAACGTCCTCGCCGCCGCCACCTTGCTCTCTGAGTGGGCCTTCGAGGCGGGAATCGACCCCACAGATCTGGCCGCTTGGGCCCCGATGGTCGCGCGCTACTCGGGCATCGACAACCCCGAGGCAGCTGCGGAGTATGTGCACTTCGAGGTGTACGAGTCCATCGCCTTTGGCGTAGAGATGGAGGGTTTTGCGCTCAAGCCCCAGAGCATCACCCCCGACTACCCCTTTCCGGCACGGTACGGAGAGCGCGCCGGTGACAGCTCCTCGGTGTGGACGCCTTCGCCCAACAGCAGCAGCCGTGGCGGTACCTCGCCGCAGTTCGTGATCATCCACACCTGCGAGGGCAGCTACAGTGGTTGCTGGGGCTGGCTCACCAACTCCAGCTCCAGCGTCAGCGCTCACTATGTGGTCAATACGACGGGGTCGGAGGTCCGCCAGCTGGTCGACGAAGACCGCAAGGCCTGGCATATCTCGGCGAGCTACGCGTGTAGCCGTAACGACAACGTCAGCTGCAATCTCAATGGCTCCGCCATGAACCGGCTCTCCGTCGGGATCGAGCACGCGGGCTACGGGTCGCAGTCCAGCTGGTCTCCCGGGGTCATCGATCGATCGGCCGACCTCACCTGCGGGATCACACAGCGCCACAATATCCCCCGTGATGCCTACCATATCGTAGGTCATGGGCAGCTCCAGCCCTGGAATCGCAGCGATCCGGGCGCGGCCTGGCCGTGGGCCAGCTACCTGTCGAAGATCGATCAGGCTTGCGGCGGCGGCGGCACCTCTGGGGGCGGCGGCACTTCTGGGGGCGGCGGCACCTCTGGGGGCGGCGGCACTTCTGGGGGCGGCAGCGCGCCCGGCACCGGGGTTCCTGGCCCGAACCAGATCGTCATCGACAGCAACAATGGCGCCAACGACACCGCGCAGTACTACGCGGAGGTGTCCAACGACTGGTGGCCCTCGGCGAGCGTCGGCGGCTACTACAACACCGGCTACTGGGCCGCGGCGACGGGCGCGATCTCCGACCCCGCCAAGTTCCGCTTCCAAGGCCAGGGCTGCTACACGGTCGAGGCTTGGTGGTCTGCGGCTTCGGATCGCCCCCCGGCGGTCACCTTCCTGGGCTGGAATAGCGACGAGTCCGAGGTCGGTCGTCAGGTCGTCAACCAGACCCAGAATGGTGGCCGGTGGAATGTGCTCGGCGACTGGGAGTTCGGCTCGGGCTGGAATACCGTCGCGCTCTCCCGATGGACCGCCAGCGGTCACTATGTGGTCGCGGATGCGGTGCGGCTCACGCCCTCCACCCAGTGCAACTGATCCTGCTGCTCGGGTGCTCCTCGGCGCCCAATCCCCCTGATCTCACGGGCGATCTGCTCTGGGTGTCCGAGGAGAGCGGGTCGCCGAAGGCGGTGCGGGGATCGGTCTCGGGCGGAGGGGTACGGCCGGCGAGCGAGCTCGAGGGGGCGGTCTTCCCGGCCCAGCCCGACCCCCGTGGAGAGCTCGCGCTCTTCGTCCAGAGCACCGAGGAGCCCCATCTCGAGCAGCTGTTCGTGGCCCCGCTCTCGGGGGGCCAGGCCCGTGCGCTGGGGGCTCCGTCGAGCATGGTTCGCAAGCCGGCGTGGTCGCCGGATGGCTCCTTCATCGTCTACGAGAGCGATGTGGAGAGCTTCCGGGATCTGTATCGCGTAGAGCGCGATGGTCAGGGGCCCGCGCGGCTGACCCAGGAGGAGTTCGGTTCCTTCGAGCCCGATGTGGGACCCGATGGACAGGTGGTGTTCGTGAGCAGCCGGGATGGGGGCGCGGAGCTGTACCGAATGGGGCCGCGGGGGTCGAATCCGGTGCGGCTGACGAACCGTCCCAGCGATGATATGCGTCCGCGCTGGAAGCCCGATGGGTCGCAGATCACCTGGCTCGCTCGGGAGGGCATGGGGGTCGCGGTCTACCGAATGGACCCGGATGGCTCCAATCCTGGGGCGTTTCGCAAGGAGACGCTTGGGCGGGCGGTTGCCCTCGATCAGCTGTGGTCTCCGGACGGCACCCGGCTGGCGGTGACCGTGCAGACCGGGCCCACCGAGATCGGCATCGATCTGCTCGACGCCTCGGGGGCTGTGGTCGCGCGGGTGGATGGCCCGGGCTCCGATGAGCACCCGGCCTGGTCGCCGGACTCCAGATGGTTGGTCTTCGATAGCGTCCGGGATGGGCAGGCCGAGCCGGATCTGTACCGGGTGGACCGGGACGGTGGGCGGCTTGTGCGCATCACCATGAGTCCTGGAGCGGACTGGTTGCCGCGGTGGGTCCGGTAGGGGAGCTGCTCGGTGGGCCGGTGTAGACGAGGCGGAGTGGATGGGGCGGGCGGAGCTTGTCGCCTGACCCCCCTACTCGGCTGAGACCAGGGTGCCCTTGCCACTCTTGAACAGCTTGCGTGCGGCCTTCTCGGCATCTGTGGCGTAGTGTCCCTCGACCTCGATCTCGAACACGAGCTTGAAGCTGCGCTTGGGCGCGTCGGCCTCGAACTGGGTGCTGAGGTCCGTGTCGACCGGGGCGTCGACCTTGCCCAGGGCCATGCCCTCGGAGTCGATGCCGAACACCTTGCGGGGCTTGATCTCGCCCTCGGGGAGCAGGGTGCCGAGCTGTGCGATGGCGGCCACATCGCCGACCTCGTAGACATTGGTGAGGTTGGCTACGATGGTCTTCTCGCCGAGTTGCGGGCTCTCAAAGGTGTAGATGAAGAGCGAGTCGGTCTGCTCGTGAGCGGTCTTGCGGATGGTGTTCATGGCGATGACGGGCACGGGGTCCTCCGGAGTCGGAGGGGGCGGCTATTCGGGTGCCGGGAGGCTGTCGAGACCCCACACCTCGCGGAGGAAGTCGCGCCAGGCCGCCTGGGCCTCGGGCCGGTCGAGGGTCCAGTCGTTGTGGCCGTGGTGGGGCAGCTCGACGTAGGTGGCGTTGGGCAGGAGCTTTGCCAGACGGCGGCCGTGGTCGACGGGGATGAGGGGGTCGTCTGAGCCATGAAAGACCAGCGCGGGCACGGTGACCTTGGGGGCCCGCTCGTAGCTGCGAAATGGGTGGCGGAGCAGCAATGAGACCGGCAGGAAGGGCATCTGGGCGTGGGCGAGCTCCTCGATCGAGGTGAAGGTGGAGTCGAACACGACCCCGGCCGGATGGGCCTCCATGAGCAGGTGATGCGCGACCCCGCCCCCCATGGACTGGCCCTGGAGCACGATGTCCTTGGGTGAAAAACCCAGGTCCTCGGTGGCGTACCTCCACACTGCGAGGGCATCGAGGCGCAGCCCCGCCTCGCTGGGCTCCCCCTCGCTGCCCGCGAAGCCGCGGTAGGAGATGCCGATCACATCGATGCCGGGGAGCTGGTGGCCAAGCCAGGAAACCGCGGAGATATGCCCGCCGTTGCCGTGGAAGAAGATCAGCAGCCGGTCGCCGGTGCCCCGGCTGTGCCACCCATAGAGCTGGACCCCATTCGAGGCGGGGATCGAGAACTCCTCGACGCCTTGGTTCTTCGCCATCCGGGCGAGCTGAGCGGGGCTCTCGCCGGTGGGATGGAAGAGCAGGAAGTCCTGGGCGGCATAGGCCAGCCCCGCGAGCAGCAGGTAGGTGGCGGTACCCGCGACGGCGATGAAGATGAGCACGCTTCGGGCGCTCATGGGGAGAACCAGGGACAGGAGGCGGTGTTCTGGGCACACCACTGCTGCACCGGCACGGGCTCGGTCTGGACATAGCCCTCGGGCAGGTGCACGACACCGGACTGGGTGCGGTAGTAGACCTGCCAGCCCCAGTAGCCGCGGTAGGCGAGGGGATCTCTCTCGAGGACGGAAGCATAGGCTCGCACCGAGCGCACATAGGCCTCGCTGTGGTTGTAGTGCCAGATCGCCTTGTCCAGATCTTTCGAAGCCCCCATCTTGGCGAGGTAGTTGCCCGCCCCGAGGATGGCGTCGTGGGGGTCGGTCACCTCTCCTTCACCGTACGCCGCCCAGGTCTGGGGCATGAACTGCATGGGGCCCTGGGCGCCGGCCCAGCTGGTGCCCTGGAGCCGTCCCATCCGGGTCTCTACGAGGTGGATGGAGGCGATGATCTCCCACGGGACGCCGTGAACCCGCTCCGCTTCCCGGTACCAACCCATGAGGGTGTCGACCTCGGGTGGGGGGGCGATGGTCCAGGCGGGCACGGTGGTCTTCAGATTGGAGACGGTGTGGGCGATGCTCTCGCTGGCCTCGAGGTTGGTCTGGACGACCCACCGGGTAGGCGCATCGAGCCCTTTCAGCACGGCCTGCTGGAGCTCGGCTTCTCCGGAGAGCCCGCGGTAGAGGACCTGCTGGCGCATGGCTATCGCTCGGACCGCGCCGGGATCGAGGTCGGGGGAGCGGAGCTTGGCCTCGACAGCGGCGAGCTCGGTAGCGATCTGGGCGGGGCTGGGGTTCGCGAGCGCGATGGAGATCATCCACATGGGGTCCTCGGGTTCTCCGCCGAGTATGCAAGGCTCAGGCCAAGGCCTTGATGACCGCATCCGTGACCTCTGCGGCGGTTCGGTAGCGGCCGACTTCCTCTTGGATGAGGGCGGTTCCGGTGGACTTCTCCGGGCCATCCCAGCTGCGCCGGTGGCGGATCACCGCGGGCAATCCCTTCCACAATTCGTAGATATAGTCGATATCATTCCAGGTGATGATGGGGAAGGGGGCTTTGTCGCTATTGACCATGATGAGCATGGGTTCGGAGACCATGCGCTCCGAGATGACGGGGCTCTCGGCGAGCTCGAACAGGGGATTGAGCATGCGTCGACAGCGCACTCCGCTGCGGCCCAGGGCACGGCCGACCCGCTCGAGGGCGTTGCGCATGCGCTGATCGGGCAGGACCGTGTGCTCGAGCACGTCGATGGGCTGCCAGGAAGAGCTGTCCGGGTGCAGAAAGTGCATTGCGCCGACCCGGAGCTTGTAGTCCATACGGGGCTCGCCCGGGAGAATGTAGCCGGAGTAGTGCCAGCGCATATTGTGCTGGCGGGCGTGCTCCACCTCTAGCAGCATGCTGGCCATTCCGAGGCTCTGACGGGAGTAGTCCGGATGAAAAGCGCCGAGCAGGCTCATCACCGAGGTATGGCCGGCGTCGAAGAGGCTGAACCCGACCAGGCGCCCCTCGTGACGGATGCTGACCTCCTGGGTGGCGTAGGAGAGCATGGCGGGCTCGCCGCCGAGGAAGTCGACCAGGTTGGCGGGTCTCTCGCCCCCGACGTGGCTGCAGTAGTCGCGGTACAGCTCTTCGTGTTCGAGGTCGAGCTGAACGGGCTGAACGCGGATGTCGAAGCGGTCGCGCACGCGCCGCAGCAGCCTGCGATTGGAGCGGGACCACTTGAGCCCGTCGATATCGGTGCGGGTCCAGATGGTGGAGCGGAGGTGCCTCTCCTCCCAGACGGTGAAGCGGGTGGTGCGCATGGTTCCACCGAAGCGGAACCACCCCTTCTCGAGGTGCACGTCGAGGTCGTCTCGGGTGATGGACTCGGGATTGCTGTGGACCATGACTACTACTGTAGCGCGTCAGTGGGCCGAGCTGGTGGCCCTCTCGGTGGAGAGCTTCTTCTGGTACCGGCCCTGGGCGATGTCGACGATGACGAGGATGGCGATCGAGAAGTAGAAGGTGGTCTTGGCCATGGGCTCTACGGCGTACTCACCGAAGTGCATATGGGCGAGGTGGCCGCCCTCGCCGACGAGCATGATGCCGACGATCAACAGGATGAACAGCCCCAGCACTTCGTACATCCGGTTGCGCTTGAGGAACTCGGCGACGTGGTCTGCGAGCACCATCATGCCGATGCCGGACACGATGATGGCGATGCCCATGACGACGATGCTATCGGTCAGGGCGATGGCGGAGAGGATGGAATCGAATGAGAACACCAGGTTCATCGCAACGATCCAAGCAATAGCAACGCCGGGTGTGTGCTGTGCCTGCCCATGATCGTGTCCGACCTCGTGGATGGAGAGCATGTGCGAGATCTCCTTGAAGGCGGTGTAGATGATGAACACGCCGCCGGCGAGCACGATGAGGGAGTGCACATTGAACTTGGCGGCAAAGAGCGCGCCCAGGGTGGGGCTGAAGAAGGGCTCCTGGAACATCTCGATGACGTTGACCACGAGGATGAGGAGCACGATTCGCAGGCCGATGGCGAGCCCGATCCCCGTACGCCGGACGAACTGCTGCTTGTCGGCGGGCACCCGCTGGGACTCGATGGAGATGTACAGCAGGTTGTCGAAGCCGAGCACGGCTTGCAAGAAGATGAGCATCATCAAGGTGAACAGGTTTTCGATCGAGAACAGTTCCACGATTCCTCCGGCCCGCGGGGCTTAACGCGGGTTCGCTGGAGGAACCTCCTTCGCTCGGACTTCTCGGAGAAGATGCAGCAGTCCGTGGACGCGGTGAAGTAGGCCGAGTGGTACTGTTGGGGTCTGACCCCAACAGTACCAACGGCGCTCAGCCCAGCTCCCCGAAGACCGCGATCATGGCGTTCAGCGCGGTGGCTCCGAGCAAGCTGCAGCGCTCTGGCGACCAACCGAAGAGCGCGTCGGGGGCGTTGTCATTGTCCTTGAAGGGCATCTCCAGGGTCATCGCCAGGCTGCCGGGGAAGCGCTCGGCCACCTGGTTGGTGCACATGCTCATATTCGCTTGCCCAGGGGCCGTGCGCCCGTACCCGTGCACCCGCTGGAAGTCGGGGTTCGCGACCTCGTAGGCGACCTCGAAGCGGGTCTGGACCGCCTCTCGCGCTTCGCTCCAGGAGGGGACGCCCTCGGCCCCGCTGATGAAGTTGTAGGGCAGCTCCTCGTCGCCGTGCACATCGAGGCAGAGCCCCACTCCGGTCTGGTCCATGCGGTCCCGCACGAGCTTGACCTCGGGGGAGCGCTCCAGCGTGGGCTCGTGCCACTCCCGGTTGAGGTTCGCCCCGACCGCGTTGACCCGCAGATGCCCCCGCCTGCTCCCGTCGGGGTTCATATTCGGCACCACATAGAAGGTCGCGAGCTCCAGGCAGCGGCGGGTGAGCGCGTCATCGGGGTCGAGCAGACGGCCGAGGAAGCCGTCCATCCACCACTCCGCCATGCTCTCGCCGGGGTGCTGGCGCGCGATCACCCACACCGGGAGGGGGCCTTCTCCGATGGTCAGCAGGTCGAGATCTTCGCCATCGAGGGTGGTTCCGAGCACCTCGAGCCGGGCTCCAGCGGACTGGCACTGAGCGACCAGATCCCGGTGCTGTTCGCGGGTGTAGGGCGCGAAATAGGCCACCCAGATCGAGTCGGTGAGCGGGGTGTGGCGGATGATGAGCTCGCCATCGACATACTCGGTCTCGACCCGCACCCACTCCTCGCGATCGGCGGAGACGACGGCCTGGTAGCCCTCCCAAGCCTTGGGGTAGCTGCAGTCCTTGGCGTTGACGATCCGGAACACACAGGGCTGATCCTTGCCTCCGACCGCTCGGAAGTGGAACCACTGCTTGTGCTCATCGCCGGCGTCGTTGCGGATGGACAGGCGGATATCGCCGGGGTCGGAAGCGTCGAGGACCTCGATATTTCCGGAGTCGAACTGGCTGCTGATGTGCATGGGGGCTCCGAGGGGCTTTGGGCGCGCCTATCACGGCGGGCGCGGCTCAGGCGAAGGGCAGCACCTGCATCACCACCAGGGCGGCGGTCTGCTCGGGCTCCGATGCGGCGACCAGGCTTCGTAGCTCGCGGAAGTAGGCTCGCTGGAGCTCGCGGACCCGCTCGAGATCCGCCTCGGAGAGGGTCACCAGATTGACGCTCGTGAGATCTCCGGGGTGCCCTCTACCGGCTCGGTCTGCTGCGACCCGTGCCCAGTGAATCTTCAGGCGGAGGCGGTCGGCGTCGGAAGCAGAGGCGTCCACGGTGAAGGTGGAGATGGGCACGAGCAGGGAGCCTCGACGTTCCGCCAGGCCCGCCTCGAGCAGGGCCTCGATGGCGTTGTTCAGGGCTCCGGGGGCGAGGCCCAGCGAATGGCAGAGCCAGTCATCCGACCCGTGCTTTCGATAGGCCTCGGTGCCGATCACTACTCGAACCGCCGAGGACCAGGGGGCGTCATAGGCCAGCCGAGCGGCGGCACGAGCGGCGCGCCAGATCCCGAGCAGGGCGGGCACGGACTCCATGTCTACAAAGGCGGCGACCCAATTCTGGGCTCTGCCGGTCAGGGCGTGGATCAGGCAGAGGAAGTCGGGGACCCGAGGCTCGGACTCGCCCGAGAGCCAGCGCCGGATCTGATGCCGGGAGCGCCCCGAGCGTCGGGCGATGTGGGACTGAGGTGTGTGGCCTCGCAGGGCTTCCAGCCAGGCATGAACTCCCTGGTGTATCAGCGGGGCGCTGTCGGCGTGAAAGCGATGGAAGCCCCCATCCATATCGATCCCGACGCGCCTCATGGCCTCGAGCAACACGGAGGCGGTGGGAGCGCGGTGACCACCCTCCCAGTCCGCTGCGACGTTGCTGCGATATCCGAGTCTTCGAGAAAATTGGACCTGACTGCGTTTTCCCCGTATAGCCCTCAGGATTTCCCTGGAGGCTTGAGGCCATACTTCCTCATTTTCGAGCATCATGGCACGATTATGCCCCATGATATGTTCGATGTCGAGGTGGTCAGTCGCTCTGGGGGGAGGCACATTGTCCTCACAACACCGGAGGACCCCATGATTCGCTTGCTTCCCCTGATCGTCTTGGCTGCTGGGTGTGGTGGTGAGCCAGCCGCCGGCACCCAGATCGGTTTCGAAGAAGGAGGCTTGTGCCAGGAGCTGTCCTCGGAGGTCGTCTCGGATCGAGCCGCGGTGCCCGCGGACTTCGACGCGTCGGTGGACGTCCTGGTCTCCGAGATGGTCGGCTCCTTTTCGGGCCCACTGCTCGACGACCAGGAGCAGCCCACCAACAGCTCCGTCGGGATGGTGGTTTCCGAGCGGGCGGGAGATGTAGTCCTCACCCGTTACGAGATCCGCGATGACGCGGGGGGCATCGAGCCCGACCTGGGCGCGGCCTGCCCTGCCCAGCTCACGATCCCGATGTCGGTGATCCTGGACGCTCCGGGTGGGTCCTGGGAGAGCCCGGTCGATGTGAGGGTCGGCGCCTCGGGTGGGAGCGGCGGGGGGGCCCGGGTGGGTCCCGCAGACGAGGTGCTGTTCCCCGCTCCGCTGACCCTCGATCCCGAGCAGCTCGACGACCTGTACATCCGCGTGGATCTGTCTCACGCGGTGGATGGAGCGTGGTGGTTGACCGTGGGGTGGTATGGCGAGACGGTGGGGGAGGGAGAGGACGGCACAGCCTCGATCACCATGGAGTCGCTGATGATGGCCCGACTGCTACTCGACTGAGCCCGAGTACATCACCCCGAACCGCGTGAGCTGGCTGGGGCTGGGCCAGTCGCGGTCCCACAGGGTGGCGTCCAGGCAGCGCTGCAGCTCGGGGAGATCGAGGGGGGCGCCCGACCCATCGAGGGCATCGAGCTCGGTGAGGCCGCGGTCGTCGAGGGTGATCACCGCGATCACGGCGAAGCCGGGCGGTGTGGCATCGTTGCAGGCCTCGATGGCGGCTCCGAGCGCTGCAGCCGCGGCATTCTTGGTCTGCAGCTGCTCCTCTCGGGGGAGCGCTGAGAGGTCGGCTGGAGCGACCGGGACCGGAGCGGATGGGGCCTGGGTCGGCTCGGCGAGCCCCGACACGGGCGCGGTGACAGGCCGGATGAAGCGCGTTGGGGGGCTTCGCGGGGGTGGTGCCAGGACCGGATCGGGGGTGGGGCCCATCCACAGCGTGGTGATCGCGAGCAGGACCCCCACCGCGGCCAGCCCGAGCAAGCCGCTACGGGAGGCCAACAGCTTTCTCGGATAGCAGGAGCGGGGCGTTCGGCATGGCTTCATCCACGGGTCTTCATCGAGATAGCCGATCTTCGGGATCGATCCACCGGCGGGGGATGGACTACAGTCCGCGGCGATGTGGTGGTCTCTCCTCGCCGCGTATGCGGGTGAGGTCACCTGGTATGCGCTCCCGAACGTGGCTTTCGACTCCGATGAGGGTCTCGGTGGCGGGGCTCGATTCGAGATCGCCAAGCTGGAGCAAGGCGCAGATCCCTATATCTGGGGCGTAGCGGTCCAAGCCTACTTCAGCACCCTCGGCTACCAGCAGGCCATCATCTCGGTCGACCACACCCGGGTCGGAAAGGCCCGGATCACCGGCCAGGCTCTGTGGCGACAGTGGAAGAATGATGGCTACTGGGGCATCGGGAATGGCCCACTCCGGGAGCGAGCCTTCGTGGGCGACTTCGCAGCGGACGACCCCCGAAGAAAGCGGTACCGGTACACCCTCCAGAGCCCCTATGCCCACGTCGCTGTACGCTACCCGGTCAGCCCACGGGTGGATGTCTTCGGGGCGGTCTCGGTGAAGTGGAGCCGGGTCGAACCCTGGGCCGGGAGCGTGCTCGAGGAGCAGCGTCCGTATGGGATGGAAGGGGGCTGGACTGCGCCCACCACCGTCGGGGTGCTCTACGACACCCGACAGCCCGAGATCGCACCGCGAACCGGGGCCTTTCTAGAGGCGTCGGCGCGCTACGCCCCGTCCTTCGGCGGCGAGGCGGGGGGCTGGTTCGGGCCGATGTTCTCGGCCCGCGGCTTCGGCTCGGTGGGGCCGGTCACCTTCGCCGGCCGGGTGATGGGAGAGTGGCTCTTCGGCACGGTCCCGTTCTACGAACAGGTCCACTGGGGCGGGCTGATTCCCATCGCGGGCTTCGGCGGAGCCCAGACGCTTCGGGGCCTGCGCTTCGGGCGATTTCGCGGCCCGGGCAAGGCGATCGCCAACGGAGAGCTGCGCTGGGTGGCGCTCCGACACAAGCTCTTTGGTCGCCCGCTCGCCTGGGAGCTCACGCCCTATGTGGATGTGGGCACCGTCTGGGGCTCGGGGGATAGCGCCACCGCCCGTCCGCGGGGGCTGCCGGTCCATCCCGGGGCCGGGGGAGGGCTGCGGCTCATCCTCGATGAGACCTTTGTGGGACGGGTGGACTTCGCAGGAGCTGAGGACCCGGTCCTGGAGCCCGACGGCTCGGTGACCCGGGAGTGGACGACGGGCTTCTACCTGGTGTTCGGACACCCGTTCTGAGCGGACGAACCCGCCTGGGTCGGCTATTCCTTCCCATGCCTTACGACCGACGCGAATTCCTTCTCGCCGTCAGCGCAGCCGCGGTGGCGTGCAAGTCCGACCCCCTCGACACCGATGTCGAGCCCGAACCCGCGGCAGTGCGCGATCCGGGTCCCGATCGATTCGAGCCCGATCTACAGGAGGATCGAGCGATCTTCCCGTGGTCGATCGCGGTGGGCGACCCCACTCCGGAGGGCGTGATGGTGATGATCCGCGCGAACGCACCCCTGGTCGAGGCCGTGCTCATGCGCTTTGTCGATGGGCAGTGGTCCGAAGCGGCCCGTCTCCCCGGGCGCGATACCGCGTCCTCTCCCTCCAACTTCGAGGTCACCGGGCTGGACGCCGACCGCGCCTACGCAATCTACGCCGAGGTCGATGGGGTGCGCAGCCGGGTCACGGCTTTCCGCACCGCCCCGCCGGTCGACAGCCTCCGTCAGGTGCGCATCCTGGCGACCTCCTGCCTGGGCAACGCGTCGGACAAGTCCAACCTCCAGTATATGGCCGAGCAGGACGCGGACGCCCTCCTCCTCCTCGGCGACACCATCTACGCCGATGGGGCCGTCACCCACGCCGACTACGAGGCCGCCTGGGAGCAGCACCTCTCAGTCGACCGGGTGCGGGATATGTTCGCCTCCACCGGGGTGATCGCCACCTGGGACGACCACGAGGTCGACAACAACTGGGTGATTGGCCCGACGGATAGCCCCCTCAATGAGAGCGTCACCCCGCAGCAGCTCGAGGCCGCCACGGCGGTGTGGCGGGAGTGTGTGCCCATGCGGCTCGGCCCGTCGGGGTCTCTTGTGTGGCGGTCCATGCGCTGGGGGGCCACGGCCGAGATCTTCGTGCTCGACTGCCGCGGAGAGCGCTCCCCGGGCATGATGATGTCCGATGAACAGCTCGACTGGTTTGTCGAGGCGCTCCAGGCCTCCGAGGCGGTGTTCAAGATCGTGCTCTCCTCGATCCATGTCACCGACCACTTCGAGCTGATGGGGGTGATCCAGGACTCCGACCGCTGGCAGGGCTACCCCGAGCAGCGCGCCCGGCTCATCACTGCGGCGGCGGCGGTCCCGGGTACGCTGTTCATCACGGGCGATATGCACTACGGGGCCGTGCAGTACATCGATCCGATCGGCGGCCCTGCAGAGGATATGGTCGAGGTCGCGGCGGGTCCGGCGGGCAGCACGCTCTTCCCGGTCACCGATGTTGCGGCTATTGGCGGCGGGACCCTTCCCGACCAGTACAGCACCCTCGTCGAGACCTGGAGCTTCTGCACCCTCGACCTCGATCCGGGCCTGGGCACAGTGGCTATTCGCTTTGTCGGCGACTCGGGCGAGGTCGTCGCCGAGCACTTCTTGGAGTCCCTCTGATGGATGTTTCGGTGTTGGGAAAGGGGCGCTTCGAGAAGCTCTCCGATGTGCAGATCACCGCAGTGGGCCCCAACGCCTGGGAGCTCGACATCGGGCTCGCGGGGATGGACCCCAAGCGGGTTCGACGGGGGCCGAACCCCGAAGACTGGGACGGGGCAATCTTCCTGCTCGATGACCGCGAGACCGAGCCGGCGCTGGGCAGTGGACAGGCCAAGGGTCGGGTCAAGGTGACCGTGTTTGTTCTGTAGCGCCGCCTCGAACATCGCGCCTCTCGCGCGCTTTGGCATCCACGCGGACCCGGTCGCGGCCCTGCTCGAGGGGGGAGAGCGATGAGCTCACCCGTGCGCTTCGAGTCCTTCTCAGAGCTCTGGTTCGACGAGAGCCTCGGCGGCTGGTGTGCCCAATCCGACCGCCGCTTGGCCAACACCGCGCTGGCGGATTTTGCGATCTGCGTCTTCCTGATCTGGACCGCTGAGGGCTGGCTGCTGTACGCGCTGCTGTCGGTGGTCGTTCTCTCGCTATTCGCGCTGGCCATCGTGTCCCGGGGTGCAGCACTCCATCCCGCCGAGCTGATCAGCGATGCGCAAGGCGTCCAGATCCGCACAGATCGGTGGCCCTGGACGGAGATCGTCGGGTTTCGGGCCGAGCCCCTGGTGGTCCTCGGCTACCTCAAGCAGCCCATCGACGAGATCAGCGCCCTGGTGGTGGAGCGAGACGGCGAGCGGGTGGCCTACGGGACCCGGGCCTCGCTGGAGCACACCCAGGCCCTGGCGGAGCAGCTGAACATCAGTCTGGAAAGCGCCTGACCAGACGGAAGCCCAGCCAGGGGGCGCGGGTGCTGGCGTCGATGCGGCTGCGCATACAGGACTCGAGCCCGGGGCCGGTCATCGCGTAGTGCCCGCCGCGCACGACCTTGGGGCCGGTGGGGCCGATGACGCCGGGAGCCTGGCCTGCGGCGATGCTCTCGCGGGACTGCCAGGGATCGCGGCACCACTCGCGGATATTGCCCGCCATTCCGCGGACCCCGTAGGGGCTGCTATCCGATGGGAATGCGTCTGGAGGGACGGGATGGGGGAGCTGTGCGTGGCTCTGCCCATAGCAGGCGAACATCGGATCGAGGCCGTTGCCCCAAGGGTAGACGCGACCATCGACGCCGCGCGCGGCTTTCTCCCACTCGAGATCCGCGGGCAGTCGCCAGGGCTTGCCGGTGGTCTGGGCGACCCACTTGGCGTAGGCATCGGCGGCCTGCCAGGGGATGTGGGCGACGGGCCACTCCGGCTTTCCGGCCAGGGGGTGGTCGGCGAGGCTGTGGCTGTGGTCGCGGCAGATGGCGAGTGCCGTGCCGTCCACCGTTCGCGGGGTGCACAGGCTGAGAAGCTTGGAGCCCGAGGCCGAGAGAGAGTCGAGGAACTGCAGGTACTGCGCCATCGACACCGGGTGGCGGTAGATGAGGAAGCCGGCGCACCAGGTCCAGGTGCGGGGCATGGCGTTGGCCTCGGCGCAGCCCCCGCAGCGGAACCACCCGCCAGGCACGTAGACCGCGCCACCCTCGAGATCGGCCTCGGTGGGCAGGACGACCGGTGTGGGTTCGGAGCTCTCGGGGCCGCGGCCGTGCCAGTGGGTGCGGCGACGCATGAAGATGGGGTAGCGCACATCGGCATGGTCGGGGTGTTTGATGATGGCCATATAGCTGCCCATTCCGAGCCGGACCTCGGTGAGGGGGGTAGCGTCCAGCTCACGCACGAACTCCGGCCACAGCCGGCGATCTTTGAGCTCGTAGCGATACAGCTCGACCGAGGCACCCGGTGGATCGGTGACCAGGGTGAGCTTGCCCTCGCCGGCCAGGTAGGAGACGAAGCGCTTGGGGTCGACCGCGCGAAGCCTCTCTGCGATGGCGGTGGCGTCCTGGTCGGCGGCCTCGAGCTTCTTGTGCAGGGAGAGCAGGTGGTCGCCGAGCAGGGTGCGGAGATCGGTGTCGTCGGGGTGGATACACAGCTGCCGGTCGAGGGCGGCGAGGTATTCGCGCTCGAGTTTATCGGCCTTGGAATCGAGCTCGACGGCCTGGTCCTGGAGGGTCCAGGCGGGCTGCTTGGCCTCGATGGGGTCGCCTGGCTGGACCTCGGCGAGCTCGAGCACGGCCTTGGCGCGGAGGAGCTTGGCCTCTTCGCGCTTCTCGCTGATGTGGGCCGGGTGATCCGCGAACTCGGCCAAGGAGGGCCCGACGGTGGGGAGATCGGCGAGCCAGCGGTCGAGATCGACGGCCACAGCGACTCCGTTGGGCTGCCGCGAGCCTGGGGCGCCCTGGGTGGCCTGCTCGAGGATGCGAATCAACGCTGGAGGGAGCTCGAAGGGGCTCTCGAGGGGGCGCCGCTGGTCGTCGATGACCGCTTTGAGCGTGGCCTCTCGGCCCACCTGGGCGAATAGGGAGGAGTGGGTGAGGGCCTCGAAGAGCATGCAGCCGAGGGCGAATACATCGCTGGCTGGAGAGAGCGGACCGCTGGGATTCCGGGCCTGCTCTGGGGAGTGGTAGGCGGGAGTTGGATCGCGCTTGGGATCGGCGAACACCACCTCGCCCAGCTCGCCGAAGACGAGGTTGTCCGACGCGAGGTTGCGCACGACGAAGCCCTGTCGGTGGGCGTTTCCGACGAAGGAGGCGGCGGCGGCCAGGCGCTGGATGAGGGAACGGAGCGCCTGCTCGCTGGGCTCGGTGTGGGCCAGGCGGATCGTTTCTTTGAAGGTCTGGCCCGACACGGCTCTCTCGGCCTCTCCCGGTGCGGCGATGGGCGTAGGGGGAAAGGTCTTGTGAGCGTCGTTCGAGCGGACGGAGGGCGGGACCGGAGGGGGCTTGGGCACCGCTCTCTCGGTGGGCTCGTCGGCGCGGGGAGGATCCCGCACGAACTGAGTGCCGGCCATTCCCGGCGGGGGCGCCTTGCGGAGCGCGAGTACCCGGAGCTCGAACTGATCGGACTCCGGAAGTTCGCACACCGTCGCGATCTCGCGAGCGGTGGCCTCCGGGGCGGACTGGAGCTGAGTCTTGCGGCGGAGGATCTCACGGACGACCCGTGGGTTCCATCCCAGGCGCTCTGCGGTGGCGCCCAGTCGGGTCTCGAACATGTCCATGGGGTTTCTCCGCGGGGAGCATATCGGAGTGCCCCCACCGCCGAAACCCTCCGCCATTTTGTGCCGAGCAGAGAGGGTTGAATGTCGCGTCTGCTGGCGGTTCCCGTGTCGATTCCGCCGTGGTCAGCGCGGGACCGTCCCGGCCGCGGACCCGTGGCGGACGGATGCGGTCGATCTGTCGGCCTACGCGGGCGAAGACGATGTGCCGCTGAGTTCGGTCGATATCTACGGGTCCATCGATGGGGGGCCGGCCAGCCTCTACACCTGGTGCGGCTGCTCCGCAGGCGGGCCCTCGGGACTCTGGTTGGGGCTCGTGGGCCTGATGCGCGTGGTGTGGCGCCCAGAATATCGGAAACGATAGTAGAATATCGCCTGGTCTCGAGCCCCTCGATGATTCCTCTGGTTTTCCCGTCCTGAGACTTCGGCACGGAGCTTGCATTCTCCACAGGAATGCAGGAGTCGCCTAATGGACCAAGGCGCACCTAAAACGAGAGTTTGAGCGGAGGTGTCTCGAGAGAGGGCGTGGTGTGAGAGTCTCGAACCGGATGGTTGCGGATGCACCGAAACAGCCGGAAGGCCAAGTAGGGAAGCGCGTTTCCAAGGGGAGAGAACACCCGGGGTAGTGCCTGGGTCATCCACGCTATGCGGGTTCGAGCCCCGTCTCCTGCATCCTCTTTCCAGTCGGGAAGTGGGCCGGTATGGTGGGCGACCGGAGGTCCTTCATGTCGCTGTCCAGGGTTCTTGTTGTGTGCGCGTTTCTTGCGCCGGGTGCTGCGTTTTCCCAGGTCTCACAGGGCGGAGACCCCTTGGAGCTCTCCGGGGTGTTCATCGACAGCGCCCCGCGACACCGCCTGCCGCCGGTGGATCTCGCGCCATTCCGGATCGAGGACGTCCGCAACGAGGGCCGAAAGGACATACCGTTCCGCTTCGGCGCCAAGATCGCGGTCGATATCGGGCTCAAGAACAGCGGCCAGTGGACGGAGCTTGCAGATGGGAGCTCGGTCTGGCGGCAGGCAGTGCGCTCGCCGAACGCGCTGTCGCTGAACTTGATCTTCGACGAGTTCGAGCTCCCCCGGGGCGCCGAGCTGTACATCTACACGCCGGGTGCTCGGTTCGTGATGGGCGCCTTCACCGAGGCAAATAACCAGTCTACGGGGTCTTTTGCGACGGATCTGTTGCCGGGCGACGAGATCGTGCTCGAGTACCACGAACCCGCATCGGTGGCCTTCGAAGGTCGACTTCATCTGTCCACGGTCACCCACGGGTACCGCAAGGCTCCATTCGAAGACCAGAACAAGGCGCTCAACGACTCGTTCAGCTGCAACAACAATATCAACTGCCCGGTGGGCTCGGCATGGCAAGACCAGAAGCGGTCGGTGGTGCTCACCCTGGTCAATGGCGACGGCTGGTGCACTGGGGCCCTGGTGAACAACACCGAGACCCCCGGCTTCCCCTACTTCCTCACAGCGGACCACTGCCTGCCCGGCGCCAGCTTGTCGAACTGGGTCTTCCGCTTCAACTTCGAGTCTCCGACCTGCGCCAATCCCACGGTGCTGCCGGGCCCCTACGACTCGCTCAATGGGGCAACCCTGCTAGCCAACCGCGCGGGCACGGACTTCGCGCTGCTGCAGCTCAACCAGAGCATTCCGTCCAGCTATGGCGCCTACTTCGCGGGCTGGGATCACTCCGGAACCACGCCACAGCGTGCGGTGGGCATCCACCATCCCGTCGGGGATATCAAGAAGATCAGCTTGGAGAACAGCGCGCTGAGCTCCAGCACCTACCAACCAGGGGTCACCGACAACAACGGCCACTGGCAGGTCAACAGCTGGGACGATGGCACGACGGAGGGCGGCAGCTCGGGCTCTCCGCTTTTCGACGCCAACTCGGGTCGGATCGTCGGGCAGCTCAATGGGGGCGGCTTCGGCTGCAATGTGACGGACGAGTACGGCAAGTTCTCGGGCAGCTGGGACACCGGCAATAGCGCTGCAACCCGACTGCAGGACTGGCTCGATCCGTCCGGCATCGGGGGGACGGGGATCGATGGATACGACTCCAACCAGCCCACGGGACCGGATGATGCCTCGGTCAGCGCGCTGCTCGCTCCGGTGGACGGGGGCATCGTCTGCCCCGATGTGGCGGTCGATGCGCAGCTCACCAACCGGGGCAGCAACACGCTGGTCTCGGCCGATCTGCGCTGGAGTGTGGACGGGGGCGCCGAGCAAAATGGCGCGTCCTGGACGGGCTCCTTGGCCCCTCTCGCTGCGGACACGGTCTCCTTCACCGCGACGCTGAGCCCGGGGGTCCACGACCTCGAGGTGCGCTCCAGCAATCCCAATGGGGTCGCCGATAGCACCCCCGGAAACGATGCTTCTATCTCGAATATCCTCGTGCTCGACGACACCCCGACCTTCCCCCTCTCCGAAGGCTTCGAGGGAGCCTTCGAGCCCAACCGCTGGCTGAACCTGGACTTCGACGGGGTGGAGGCCTGGCAGCAGACCAACGCCGCCGCTGCATCGGGTACCAACAGCGCGGCGATCAACAACCTCGACCAGAACTTCGCCGGAGAGGAAGACTGGCTCATCACAGAGTTCGTCGACATCCCCGCCTCCGGCACGACGGAGCTGAGCTTCGAACTCGCCTACGCCCGCTACAACGCAAACTACTTCGATCGCTTGATCGTCGCGGTGTCGGACGACTGCTCCGCGAACTACACGATTGTCTACGACCGCGAGGGCACCGCGCTTGCGACCGCTCCGGATGAGACGGATGTGTTCGTTCCCAACCCGGGGGACTGGCAGACCCAGACGGTCGATCTGTCCGCCTGGGCGGGCAGCAGCGTGCAGGTCGCCTTCGTCGGGATCAGCGGCTACGGCCAGTGGATCTACATCGACGATGTGGCGATCGACACCCTCGGCGGGGGAGGGGACGCGGACACGGACGCCGATACCGATGCGGACACGGATGCGGACACGGACGCGGATAGTGACGCCGATAGTGACGCCGATGCGGACACGGACGCGGACAGCGATGCCGACGCGGACAGCGATGCCGACGCAGACACAGACAGCGATGCGGACACGGATAGCGATGCCGACGCGGACAGCGATGCCGACGCGGACACGGACAGCGACGCGGACACGGACAGCGACGCGGATGCCGACACGGACACGGACAGCGACACGGATAGCGATGCGGACACCGACACCGCCTCGGTGACCACGGCCGATACTGGGGCTCGCGATACGGGGGGGACCGATACCGGTTTTGCGGACACGGACACGGACACGGACGCCGACAGCGACACGGACGCCGACAGCGACACCGATACGGACAGTGACACGGACACGGACACGGACACGGACGCCGACAGCGACACGGACGCCGACAGCGACACCGACAGCCCCCCACCGCCCGATACCAGCGACGATGATGGGAAAGGTTGCGGGTGTTCGAGCTCGAGTCCAGCGACGGGAATGGGGGCGGCTGTATCAGCTCTGTTCGGGGTTCTACGGAGGCGCTGAATCCGGTCTGGGGAAAGAACCGACGCCCTGCAACCGAATGACTCTGGCGTTCGCGAATGTTCCGGCTATCCTGCTGGTTGGAGGTTCGAGCTATGCGCATGAATCCACTGATCGTCGTCTTCGCCCTCGCTCCCATGAGCGCTCTCGCCCAGGTCACCCCTGCGGTGCCATTCTCCGGAGACTTCTCCGAGGGCTTCGAGTCCAATACCGTCGGACAGGTCCCTCCTTTCAGGATTTTCTCGGACAATGCGGACTTCGTATTCGGTGATCCCGGGCAGGCTCTGGTCACCGACGGTGGCGTGCGAACTGGCGCGCTCACATTCCTGATCGACGATGGGTTCGACCTCCAGACGGTGGAGGTCTGCGCGGACTTCGATGCCGATGGCTCCGCCTTCGGGGGCTACTGGCGACGTTTCGGGTTCAGCTCCTTCGACGTCTTGTTCTACGACGCCTCCGGCGCGCTGATCGGCTCGGACGTCGTGGATGACACCACTGCCAATGTCTATGAGTGGCGGGGTTGGGATGTGAGCCCAGCCTTCCGTCGCGTGTGTGTGAGCACCCTTGGGGGCTTGGCCCGTATCGACGACCTCGAGGTCTCGCTGGCGGTGGCCGGCGACGCGGACACCGATGCCGACACGGATAGCGACACGGACACGGACACGGACACCGATTCGGACACCGACACCGATGCGGATGCCGACACGGACGCGGACACAGACGCCGACGCGGACACGGACAGCGACACGGACACGGACGCGGATACGGATAGCGACACGGACACGGACGCTGACGCGGATACGGATAGCGACACGGACACAGACACGGACGCTGACGCAGACACGGACGCCGATGCGGATACGGACACCGGCTCCGATACGGCGTTGAGCCCTGTTACCGGAGACACGGGTAGCACCAATACCGGCATCACCGATACCGGAATCACCGCACCCGCGACGGCGGAGACTGGCACCGACACCGGTGCTGCGGATACCGACACCGATACCGACACCGATACGGACGCCGATACCGACTCCGATACCGACTCCGATGCCGATGCGGACTCCGATTCCGACACGGACGCGGACTCCGATGCCGATACGGACGCGGACTCCGATGCGGACACGGATACGGACGCCGATGCCGATGCCGACACGGACCCCGGAGAGACCGACACGGACACCGATGACGACAAGAAGGGCTGCGGCTGCTCCAGCACCTCGGGTGCGGCAGGTGGCTGGCTGCTCCTTGCCGGGCTCGCCTTGGTGAGGCGTCGGCGCTGATCAGTTGGGGCGGACCTCGAAGTCGTAGGCGTTGCACGGTGCGTACACGTAGATCTCGACCGTCACATAGGTCGACACCGTGTCGATATTGGTGATGATGACACCTTCATCGTCGGTGGTGGAGGCCTGGGTGCTGATCAGTGCGCCCCCCTCGTCATATATCCGCATGTCGATATCCCCCGCCGAGTCTGCGAAGCGAGCCCAGATATTCACGCTCTCGCTGGGGTTGAGGTCGACCTGGAACCAGTCCGGGGTCCCGGAGAGCACGCCGCGATTTAGGGTGATGGAGTTGTTGCTGGGGATGACCTCGGCATTACCCTGGGTATTATTGGTATTCGGGTCGTCCGAGCAGCCCTGGACGATCGACAGATCGTAGGTGTTGCAGCCGATGCCGCCGAAAAATTCGACCTGGGTGTAGTAGGTCTGGGTGAAGGGGCGCGTGTTGGCCCACTCGATGGTCTCGTTGTCCGTGACGCTGACCGAGGTCGTCAGCTCTGTAGCGGCGGTTTCGTAGAGCGTCATATCGAGGTCGCCCAGCGCATCGACGAAGGCGATGTCGACGGTGGCTCTCTCGCCCGGATCGAGGGAGAAAGACCACCAGTCGTCGCTGGTATCCGAGACCGTCAGGCCGAGACGGTCGACCAGGGGCAGGGCCTGTAGGATGTCGTCGTTGGGCTCGTAGAGGTCGTCGACGCAGGGGGGATTGGTGTCTGTGTCCGTGTCGGCATCTGTGTCTGCGTCGGCATCTGTGTCTGCGTCGGAGTCGGTGTCCGTGTCTGCGTCGGTATCTGCGTCTGCGTCTGCGTCTGCGTCGGTATCCGCTTGGTTGATGGCCAGCTCGAAGGCCCCGCAGTCTGGGCCGAAGCCACCGACCGAGAGCACGATCTCCTCTCCGCTGGACAGGGTGCGGTTGAACGCGGCGCGGTTGCCGACCCCCCCGTCATCATCACACTGGAGCTCGGTGCCTGAGGGGCAGTCGTGGGCGGTGAGCACGGTATCGAAGCTCGATCCGGATGTGTCGAATCGGAAGTCTCCGGCGAAGGGGGCGACCCACCGATAGGACCTCTCCGGAGAGGCGACGGTCACACAGGAGGCGTCGAAGTCGTCCAGGCCGGCGCAGGTGTCTCCGGCGACCAAGACGGACCCGGTCTGGCTGCCGAGGTCTCCATCGGGGGTGGGACAAGCATCGGCGTCTGCGTCGGTATCGGCATCTGCGTCGGTGTCCGCATCTGCATCCGTGTCGGTGTCGACATCTGTGTCTGTGTCTGTGTCGGTGTCGGCCTCACCGGTGTCGCCGATCGAAGGGGCCCGGCTCAGGCCTCCGCCGACGCAGCCGGCAAGTAAGACCGACATAATCGTGAATGGTTGCACCCGCATCAGACCTCCGCCACGCCTATGTAGCCGGTGATCCGCTGGCTCGCCTAGAACCGATAGCTCAGACCTGCTCGCGCGCCGTAGTCGGTCTTACCGGAGGCGTCCTGGCCGCCGTAGGCCTTGGCGAACCACTCGAGGTTGTCGGACTTGCTGGACACGCCCGCGCTGGCATTCCACTTGCCGTTCGTGTTGGCGTCGAAGCCGCCGGTCCACTTGGGACCCTCTCCCAGGGAACGTATATTTCCCGAGACCGACCCCACGCCTCCGTCGTTGCTGTCGTAGCTACCCTTCAATGAGGCGGCCAGATCGGGGTTGTTGTAGTTGATGCCCCCGGTGGCGAGGGTGCGATCCCCTTGCTTGAGGAGCTTGGCATTGGCCCCGAGGTTGCCCCAGCTTCCCTTGGACTTGTAGTCGGCTCCCACGGACCACTCGGGCTTGTCGAAGCGGTTCTCGCCCGTGATGCTGAACTCCTGGTTGCCGTTCTTGTATTTGGCGCCTGCTCGGAGGGCGTCGACGCCGAGATCGAGGGTACTTCCGAAGTCTCCGCCGACCATCAGCGAGGTGTTGTCACCGAGCTTGATGTCGGTGTCGATATCGTCGAGCTCCTGGTCGCTGAGGATGAACCCTGCGACGCCCGCTGCCCCGAGGCCGGCCATGGTCCACGGGCTGTTCTTGGCCCAGCCGCTGACGGTCTCCCCGAGCTGACTGTCCTTGATGGCGCCGCCGTACTCGCTGTTGACGCCGCCCTTGAGGGCGTTCTTGAACATCGTCGCCGCTTTCTTGTCTTCGGAGCTTGCGGCGTCGATGGCCTGGTCGCCGAGCCATCCGCTCGCGGAGTCGAGGCCCTTGAGCGCGTACCCATCGATCTTGTCGGGGGAAGTGGCCTTGTCGACCTGATCGAAGAGCCAGCCGCCCACCTTGTCGCCGAAGGCGCCGGTGTAGGCAGAGTTTTCCTTCATCTCCTCTTGCACGACGCTGTTGTCCTTTCCGGAGGACTGGGTGGTCTGTGTGGAGGACTGGGTGGTCGAGGTCTCGGGACCTGAACCGTTCTTGCGCGAATAGCCGGACATGATTCTCTCCTGAGGAGTGGAGGCACTCAGCATGACACGTCCTGCCCAAGCTCGCATCCATCAGACCGAGGACTACGGAGAGACCGAGATTATCACGGGCTTCTTGGGCTCGAGCCTGAGCACGTCCATGGGGCAAACCTGCACGCAGATGCCGCACTGGATGCAGGCGGAGTTGCGGTTGTCGAAGGACTGCTTCTTCTGGGCGAAGCGCTGTACATCGATGCCCATCTGGCAGAAACGGGTGCACTCCCCACAGCCGATGCACTTGTCGTTGGAGTGGATGGCCAGCCGGCCGATGTACTTGGAGAGCAGCTCCATATAGGCGCGGAGCGGGCAGAAGAACCGGCACCAGACCCGGTTGCCCAGGTACGGGTAGAAGGCCACGCCAACCACCGACGCCAGCCAGAAATCGACCATCAGCCCATACCAGTGCTCGGCGAAGACCTTGGTGTCGTACAGAGCATCCTTCTGCCAGAAGTCCCAGGCGTCGTTGAGGATCAGCAGGGTGGTGGGGATGGCGAGCAGGAGTACGATCCGACCCGCCCACTCGGCCTGCTTTGCGGTTCGACCCCGCGGCGCGAGGTGGCGCCACATATCCCCGAGGCTCTCCGCGAGACCCCCACAACCACAGAGGTAGCTGCAGAACTTCTCGTTGTTGCGCCACACGAAGAGCGGCATGGCAACGAAGCTGATGAAGGCCCCGATGCCCATCCAGCCCAGGGCGATGGAGCTCTGGGAGAACGGAGCGTCTGTGCTGACCGTGGGCCAGGTGGGCCCGTCGATGAGCGCCCAGATGTTGAGCGGCCAGGGCACCGAGATGCCGTAGAAGCGCCACGCCCGGGCTCCGCCGAACAGGTCGGCGACAAAGGGGCTCAAGTGGATGACCAGGGGGGCGAGGAGCTCGGGGATGCCGAACAGGAACAGCAGCTGGAAGCCGATGAGCATCGTGTAGCGGCGTTTTTGCACCGGGCTGGGGTACTTGCGGTAGGCGAGCACACCGAAGACCGTGATCATCACCGAGTAGGTGAAGGTGCCCCAGAAGGCGCCATCGATGGTCCGAAAGCCCAGATCGAACTGAATCAGGTGGTGCACGAACTCGAGCGGGTCGCCGGAGCCCATGGGGAAGAAGTCCCACTTGGGTGCGCCGTTCTTGAGGCCCCCCTTCATCAGATAGAACAGGTAGGTCATCAGGATGAAGCTGCTGATCCATACCGCCCGCTGAGCGGTCATCGCCCCCGCCATGCGGATGCCCAGGCGCTCGAGGAAGGGCTTGGGCAGCTGGGTGCCGATGAAGATCATCACGTCATCATTGGGCACTGAGAGGGATTCTTCGCCCCGCTTCAGCTCGACCGCGGACTCGGTGATCCGGCGGACCTGGGTGCCGAACTCTGCTCGGATCTTCCCCGCGTCGATCAGCGCTTCGATCTTCTCTCTGTTGCCGGCTTTAGCACGGTGAAAACCATTCTTCCGATAGCTTATGGTGACCCGGGCTCCCGCCTCGGCACAGGAGATCGCGGCCTCTACGGCGCTGTCTCCACCGCCGACGATGAGCACGTCTCGCTCGGCGTGGAGGGCGGGGTCGCGGAGCACGTAGCGCACCTTGTCGAGCTGCTCGCCCTCGACATCCAGCCGGTTGACATCGGCTCGCCGCCCGATGGCCAGGATGACCCGCCGAGCCCGGTAGTGGTTCTCGGAGCCTGCGGCTTCTTGGTGATCGCCGCCGTGCCGCTGGTAGTTCCCCTCGAGCCCCCCGGCTCCGACGCGGGTCTGTACCTGGAATAGCCCGTCTATCTTGGGGATATCGACGACCGCCTCGGGCTGGTGCAGCACGAGCTTGCGCGTCTCGAGGGCCTCGCTCCACCGGTCCACCAGCTCCTCTTTGCTGGAGTCCTCGAACCAGAAAGAGCCCTTGTTCTGGATGGAGTGGGGCTCGGAGAACACGAACTTCGCCTTGGGGAAGTTCTGGATGGTGTTGAAGGGGCGCTCTTTTTCGAGCATCAGGTAGGAGTAGCCCCGCTCGTGGAGAGCGAGGGCAGCACCGATGCCCGCGGGGCCGGCACCCACCACGACGACATCGAGCACAGCGGGGTCGGTCGAGGGGGAGCCGAGCTCGTCGCAGAGCGCGCAGGCCACCTCGTAGCCCTGATTGAGGGCGACCTTGATGATGGGGGCATCGGCGAGATCGCCCACGACATAGAGTCCGGGCACATTGGACTGGTGCTTTCGGTCGAGCTCTGGGAGCTCCCGAACGCCGAGCTTGGGGCTGAACTCGAAGGAGATCTTGCTGAGGTCGGGCAGGGGCACGGGAGCGTCCTCGGTGGGCCATGGGGCTGTGTGGTCTCGCACACGGAGCGGATGCTACACGAGGGGAGGGCTGGGTCCGACTTCGTCTGTATGGTGATTGCGCCCCCCACAGCTGATTCCAGACTTGATACGGTGTACCCATCGAGGGCGGCTCCCCATGGGCTGTCCCCGCCGCCGGCGCACCCATAGGGATCCGACCCCATGAAATCGACCCCGATACGGTTTGATATCGGTACCTTCGACCCCGGAGCCGCCCAGTGGATCAGAACCGATGGCAAGGTCTGCAAGCTGAGCCCGATCGAGCGTGCCTTCCTCAGCTATCTCATCGAGCACGGCGGCCAGACCCTGTCCCGTGACCAGCTGCTGCAGCAGGTCTGGGGCTACGCAGAGGGGGTTCGCAAGACCCGTGCAGTCGACAACGCGGTGCGGCGCCTGCGGACCAAGCTCGACACCGAGCAGGCGGAAGACTCGGCGATTCGTAGCATCTACGGCGGGGGCTATCGCTTCGAGGCCACGCCGCTGGATGTCGTCCAGGTCCGCGCCGATCTGCCCGTTGTACCGGCATGCGGTCTGGTGGGGCGGGATATGGATATTCGCCGGTTGGCCAACAGCCTGGCGGACCACTCCATGGTCACCCTGTGGGGTCCGGGCGGGGTCGGCAAGACCTCGCTCGCCCGTGCGGTCGTAGCGGGGGGGAAGAGCCGGTGGGTCGATCTCAGCAATGCCCACAGCGCGGATGATGTGGCGGTCACGGTCGCTCTGGCGCTGGATATCCCCCTTGCGGATCGAGCAGAGGCCACAGTCGAGCGGATCGGACGCGTGCTCAGCGCTCTCGATGGGGTGTTGGTGCTTGACAACTGCGAGCAGCTCGATGCCTCCTGTGTGCCCCTGTTTCAGTTGTGGGGCCAGGGCCTTCAGGGGCTCAGCATCCTGTTCACTTCCCGTCGTGCCCTGGGCATGGCTGGCGAGCAGCTCCAGCAGCTCGGAACCCTGGACCCCGAGTCCGCTTACCAGGTCCTCAAGACCCGAGCGCTCGAGCATGCGCCCGCCTTCGACTTCGATGAGGATGGGTCGGGCTGGCGAGGGATCGTAGAACTCCTCGACGGGCTGCCGCTCGCCATCGTGCTGATCGCATCGAGGGTCGGCATGGTGTCGGCGGAGGCGTGTCAGAAGCACCTGGAGCGCTCTCTGGGCCTGGCGCGGTCCCGCGGCGGGCGGGACTCAGGGCGGCACAGCACCCTCACTCGCTGTCTGGAGTGGTCCTGGGAGCTGCTCTCAGCGGAGCATCAGCGAGCCCTCGTGGCCCTGGGGCAGATCCCGGGCCCCTTCGACCTCGACCAGGCCGAGGCGGTGATCGGCGGCACGAATGCGCTCGAGTCGGTCGATTCCCTGGTCCAGGCCAGCTTGCTGAACCAGGCCGCAACCGGAGAGCTCGGCCTGCTCTTCGCCGTGCAGAGCTTCGTACACGCCCGGGCGAGTCGAGCCGATCGCGCCGTGCCCGAGGCGCGCCGTCGGGCCTGGCTGCTCGAGAGAGCCACCGACGCCGAGCCTCGGTGGATCGAGGCCCAGCTCGTGCCCATCGAGCGCGCGATCTGGCGAGGAGCGGACGAAGATCCGGAGGTCTGCGCCCGGTTGGCCCGCTCGCTCGGACATGCTGCCGCGTCCATCCCCACAGCGCGGCTACGGAGCCTGTACGCCATGCTGCTCGAGTGCCTGCCCAATGCCCATCCTCTGGCCCTGCACCTGCGGCTCGACGATGTCGCGATTCGACGTATTCGAGGGGGTGCCCGGCCGGATCTCGCGGACGAGACACAGGAGATCTTGGAGCTCGCCGAGCAGACCGGCGAGGTCAACGCCCAGGTCCGGTCCCAGCGCACGCTCTCCAGCCTGGCGCGCACCTCAGGGCGCCTCGATGAGGCCCGCGAGCGCTTGGAGACCGTACGAACCCTGGCATCTGAAGCGGGTCTCCATAAGGAGAGCGCCCATGTCCACAACGAGCTCGGGCTGCTGGCTTCGATGCTGGGTGAGCTGGACGAGGCCAGGCGCTGTCATGAGCGAGCGCTTCCCCTCTACCGCAAGGCCAACAGCTGGGGGGGCCAGGTGCGCACCTTCGCGAATCTCGGCAAGGTGCTGCGCAAGCAGGCCCGATACCGCGAGGCGGAGCACATCCTGACGAAGGCGCTCGGCATGCTCGACGACCGGCCCTCTATCGACCGCGGTGCTGTGCTCAGCAACCTGGGCAATGTTCAGCTCACGGGTGGCGATCCCCACGATGCATGGCAGAGTCATCACGCGGCCTGCCAGGTGTTTCGAGAGCTCGGTACCCGGCGCAAGCTGGCGATCTCTACGGCCTGCCTGGCCCTGGTAGAGCTCAAGCTGGGCCGCACCTCCGAGGGCACCGCTCGTGCGCTGGAGGTGTCGGCTATCGTCGACGAGGAGGACGATCCGAGGGCGCTCGGCGATGCCCTGGAGATCGCCGCAATGGGCTCGCTCATCCAGCGGGACCTCGACGAGGCCTGTGCTCTGCTGGACCGGGTGGATCAGCTCTACACCCGGGCGGGGGTGCTGCCTGGGCTTGCCGACGCGCTTCGCCTTCGCGCCGTCGCCAACGCTCTGATGGGGCTGCCCGAGCCCAGCGGGGTCGAGCCCTCTCACCCGTTGATTCAGCTCTCCAGGGTGCTCCGGGGCGGAGACGCGGCGAGGGATCTGCGCGACCCCGCTCTCCGAAGCGCGCTCTCCGCGGACCTCGTCGCCAGCTTATTCCTTCCACAGGTAGATGGCTCCGCCCTGCGCCTGGTCGAGGCGCAGAGCGTGTCCTGATCAGGGCACGATGACCGAGCCCGCAGCCACCCCGGTTCTTCCGTTCCCCGCCTGGGTGCCCGTGGTCCCGTTGAGTCCTCCGGCTCCACCCGAGCCGGGCTGCCCGAGCAGGAAGGTGTTGGTATTGTCCACCACTGCGGTCGTGCCCTTGATGACGACGCCAGCGCTGCCCCCTCCAGCACTACCCGACGCGCCGCCTCCACCCGCTCCCCGGCCTCCAGGTCCGCCGGAACCGCCTCGTCCACCATACGCGCTATTGGACGCGGCTCGAGCTCCGCCCGCTCCGCCCGAGCCCCCGATTCCCCCGGCGCCTCCGTCTCCGCCGTCTCCTCCGTTCCCACCATTCCCAGGGACAAAGGTATTGTACTGGAAGACCATTCCGGGCGAGGTCACGATGACGGGCACGCTTCCTTGACCGCCGTTGCCGCTCTTGCCGTTGCTTCCTGCGTCGCCCCCGGACCCACCCTGACCACCACCGCCGCCGCCGGCAGCTCCTCCGGTCGGGAGCAGGAAGCACCCTCCTCCACCCCCTCCGCCTGCGCCGATCTTGCCATCGCCCCCACTAAACCCGTTCGAGCCGGAGAGGGCCCACCAATCGACCTCCTGGGACACGACCTCTCCAATGGCCTGATCGCTCGTGGGAGTGGGGGCGTTCGCTGCGAGGGTACCGACCCCTCCGCGCCCCCCGTTTCCGCCCGCAGACGCGTAGCAGCTCGAGCCAGAGGTCTTGAATTGGCCGGCACCTCCCGAACCCCCGAAGCCGACGCTGCCGGCGTCTTGGCCGTCGGCGCCATCGTTCCCGGCGTCTCCGCCCTGCCCGCCGTCTCCGGTGCTCGTGCCGAAATTACCGTCTGGCCCGCCGTTTCCACCGGAACCTGGCTGGCCCGGTAGCCCCGTATTTCCGGGATTTCCCGCTCCCCCGTCATCGCCGTTGAAGCCATCCGCTCCGTCTTAGGAGAGGAAGCGATTGTGGTGGAAGGTCGCTGTGCCGCTCCCTCGAACCACGACCGCCCGGGTCTCGTTGGCTGCGGCCGCGATATTCAGCCAGGCGACCTCTACCCCGGATCGGTAGATGTTCAGATCCCAGTAGAGGCCGGTGGGGATCAAGGTGGGCAGGGTGCCGTCTCGTCGGAGGCCGGAGTTGTAGCCTCCGATGAGGTTGTTGGAGAGACCGGATTGTACGTCGTAGGGGGAGGCTCGGTCGAGGATGAGCACATCCCCGCCGATGCTGACCACGGTGGATCCGCCGGCGAGCGTGGTCGCCGGACAGAGCGCTGTCCCATAGAAATCCCCGAATCCTGACGAGCAGAATGTGTCGCCACCGACCCACGCGTCATCGAACAGCTCTCCATCCACCCCGTCGCAGTCCGCATCGAGGAAAGCGTCGTCTGGACGATCGATAGAGGTGGGGAGGGTGGGGTCGGTGTCGTGGCAGTCGCTGAAAGCATCGGCGAGTTGTCCCCCACAGCCCTCGACTCCGTCTACGAACTGGCCAGGGAAGTGGGAGAGCTGAACCGTGATCAGATTCATCATCTGGTTCACACTCTGGGGCCAGCCGTCCGCGCCCACTGCGATGGGCTCGGGAGAGGAGGCATCGATCAGCAGCTTGTTGCCGACCATCAGCGCCGTCACTACACCTCGGGTGGTCTCGGCCAAGGGGAGGGTGTCGGCGGGCAGGGCGGCGGGGTCGATCCGATTGCTGGCCTCCAGGACCCCCGTGGGAGCGACGTGATTCAGCACATCGAAGGTGCCTGGAGAGGTCGTCACCGGCAGCGTCATGAACGGCGTCTCCGGGGTGCCGATCAGGCCGGTGCTGAGGTCGGCTGGGTGCATGGTGATCACCGGGCGGCCGAGCACCTCGAGGTGATTCCGCAGCGCGCCCGTGCTCCCGCTGGGTAGCACGCCCTCATCGAAGATCAGCAGGTCGATCTGGGAGCCGTCCTCATACCGGGCGTTGAGCTCTCCGGTGGTGGTGGCGACGTCGACCTGGAGCCCGAGGCGGAGCGCCGCGAGGTAGGCCGGGGCGCGGTAGCCGGTTGGGGTGACGACCAGGGCCCGGACCGGGGAGCCTCCAGCCGTCCACCCGACTCCATCCCCATCGGAGTCCTGCAGGCAGGCCTCGATGCCATCGCAGTCTGAATCCACCCCATCTGCGGCGAAGTCGAAGGCGCTGGGATTGATCGAGGCCTCGGAGTCGTCACAGTCATCGCCGAGCACGACGTACCCGGTGGGCTGAGTGCAGCTCGAGACGGTGAGCAGGGGGTCTCCATGCCCATCTCCGTCCGCGTCGAGGTACCACTCGGTGACCCCGGCATTGTCGTCCACGATGTTGTTGCAGTCGTTGTCGAGCCCGTCGCAGATCTCGGGTGCGCCGGGGTTGACGGTGGCCAGCGTGTCGTCGCAGTCGTTGGGAGCCGCGGTGTACCCGATGGGCTGGCTGCAGGCGTCGACGCGGGTATTGCTCAGCCCATAGGAGTCGCTATCCCCGTCGAGGTAGAAGGGGGTGCCGTCGATGGGGTTGTCATCGGTGGCGCCGCTGCAGTCGTCGTCGACTCCGTTGCAGACCTCGGGCTGGCCCGGAGCCACCGCGGCGGTGGTGTCGTCGCAGTCTCCGGAGAGGGTCACATAGTCGAGGGGGGCGCTGCAGGCGTTGGCGGTCTGGGTCCCCCCGAAGCCGTCGCCATCGCTGTCGTAGAAGTAGGTGGAGCCGTCGGTCGGAGCATCGTCCACGAGGGTGTTGCAGTCATTGTCGAGCCCGTCGCAGATCTCCGTACCTCCGGGGTAGACCTGGCCGGTGGTGTCGTCGCAGTCGTCAGCATCCGCCACATGGTTGGCGGGGACAGAGCAGGCGTTCCGCGGCGAGGCCGGGTCTCCGTGGGTGTCGCCGTCCGCGTCGCGGTACCAGGTTGGGGCATCGATTGCGCTGTCGTCATCGATGATGGTGTTGCAGTCATTATCGAGGTTGTCACAGCGCTCGGGGGCGCCTGGATTCACGTTGAGCAGGGAGTCGTCGCAGTCTCCGCCGATCGCCGCGTAGCCGCTCGGGAGCTGGCAGGAGAGCGTGGTCGAGGCGTCATTGCCGAATCCGTCACCATCGAGATCGGCGTAGAAGGTGCTCGTCCCGGTGGCGTAGTTGTCATCGACCACGGTGTTGCAGTCATTGTCGACCCCATCGCAGGTCTCGGTGGCGTTGGGGTTGATCGCACCCGAGGTGTCGTTGCAGTCGCTGCTGTTGGCGACATAGCCCGTGGGCTGAGAGCAGCTCTCCATAGTGGTGCTGGGCGTACCGAAGCCGTCTCCGTCGCTGTCCAGGTACCAGGTCGAGACGGCCGTGTTGTCGTCGATCTGGCCATTGCAGTCGTTGTCGAGCCCATCGCAGAGCTCAGGGGCTCCCGCGTAGACGACATCGGAGCTGTCATCGCAGTCCAGAGCGGCGTCGACCAGCTGACGGCCAGAGCCGGCACAGACGATATCGGAGCTGGGAGGGGTCGCAGCGTTGGTCCGGAAGCCATCGTTGTCCAGGTCTTCGTAGCACTGGGCGAGCCCGTCGCAGTCCGCATCGACCCCGCCGCCGATTCCCTCGGAGGCACTGGGATTCACGGATGCGTCTGAGTCGTTGCAGTCTCCGGTTGGGGCGCTCCCTGGAGCCTCGGTGGGGTTGGTGCAGCCCAGATCGACGGTGTCGATCAGGGTCTCGGTCCGGAACCCGTCCGCATCGGCGTCGATGTAGCAGCTCGCGGTGCCGTCGCAGTTGGCATCGAGACCAGTCCCGGCGGCGTCGAGCTCCCCGGGGTTGATGAACGCGTTCGAGTCGTCGCAGTCACCACTGGGTACGGTGCCCAGTGCGGTGCCGGGGTCGGCGCAGTCGGGAGTGAAGGAGAGGGTCTCGGTGTCGATGCGGAAGGCATCCTCATCGCCATCCACGAAGCAGGCGTACCCGCCGTCGCAGTTCTGATCGAGCCCGGAGCCGGCGGTCTCGGTCGCGCCGGGGAAGGTCGTGGGGTCGGAGTCATCGCAGTCATCGGCAGCTGCGCTCGCGGGGGCCAGGCCGGTCTCGGTGCATATCAGGTCGTTGGAGGCGACGATCTGGTCGGTCCTCACGCCGTCCCCATCGATATCCGCGTAGCAGAGCTCGACATTGTTGCAGTCCTGGTCGACTCCATCCCCGACCTGCTCCACAGCGCCCGAGAAGATGGTGCCGTCGGTGTCGTCGCAGTCGCTGGAGTTGGACACATGCCCGGCGGGTGGAATGCAAGCGAACACGGGTGATGCAGCCTGATCTCCCTGCCCATCTCCATCGGTATCGGGCCAGAAGTTCACGCTCGCGGTGTCATTGTCGATCACCGTGTCGCAGTCATTGTCGGCGTTGTCGCAGATCTCGGGGGCGCCTGGGTAGGTGCCCGGTGCGTCGTCGTCGCAGTCGGTGCTATCGGTCACTCTCCCAGTCAGGGGGGAGCAGGACGAGGTACCGGTGGCGCCGAGCTCTCCGAACCCATCGTTGTCCGTGTCCGGGAAGTAGTCTTCGAAGATCAGCCCATCGTCGACCGTGCCGCTGCAGTCGTCGTCGACTCCATTGCAGAGCTCGGTCGCGGACGGTGAGAGAGCGGAGTCGCCGTCATCGCAGTCGTCAGGGTTGGTGACGTACCCGAATGGGACGATGCAATCGACGACCTGGACGAGCGGGTCGCCATAGCCATCCTCGTCGAGGTCGCGGTAGCTCACCTGGGGAAGAGCACCGCCGCAGGGATCGGGGAGAGCGGTGTCTCCGGTGTCTGTGTCTGTGTCGGCGTCCGTGTCTGTGTCGGCGTCCGTGTCTGTGTCCGCATCGGCGTCCGAATCGGTGTCGGCGTCCGAATCGGTGTCGGCGTCCGAATCGGTGTCGGCGTCCGAATCGGTGTCGGCGTCCGAATCGGTGTCGGCGTCCGAATCGGTGTCGGCGTCCGAATCGGCGTCTGTGTCCGCATCGGCGTCCGTATCGGTGTCGGCGTCCGTATCGGTGTCGGCGTCCGTATCGGTGTCGGCGTCGGCGTCCGTATCGGTGTCGGCGTCCGTATCGGTGTCGGCGTCCGTC
>Ga0316205_10000873_pt1 | contig 44563 bp, 40 predicted proteins | sample 3monthpyrite_MG_FD_204941 | JGI IMG/M metagenome (GOLD analysis project Ga0316205, IMG submission 204941) | Microbial mat bacterial communities from mineral coupon in-situ incubated in ocean water Damariscotta River, Maine, United States -... | ecosystem: Environmental > Aquatic > Marine >...
TCGACGGGTTCCTTGGGGTCGAGACCGGGGGCAAGGGGTCGGGACATGAATGCCGCAAAGAACCCGGGCCCGCGTACAAGAATCTGTTGCACGGGCGTTCCAAATTCAAAGACCGTGCGCCCGTTCAGCGGCTCCACCACCGTCGACACCGTCGCAAGCGCCAGCATCCCCGTCAGTTCCAGCGCCCCGTCAGAGCGTCCGTCCATCGCGATCCGCTCGGTCGGTTCGGGCAGGTACAGCCAGAATCCATCCGACCGGATGCCCTTCCAAAGCGGGTTCGGCGGGCCCGCGGCCTCCTCAACCTCAATGATCGCGTTGGACTGGTTCCAAATCCAAAGATCGCCTAGTCGAAAGCTGCGCGGCAGAACCTGCCCGCACGGGACTGTGTGGAAATCAAGCCGCACCTCATCGCGGTCCGCGCGCGGCACGTTACCTGAAAGGCGATAGTCGTAAGCGACACCGTCGGTCAAACCAAAGGTGTCCAGTAACCCAAACCCCAAGGCCCGCCGCCAGGCCGGATCGACCGCCGTTGCCGCAAGCACAAACCCAAGCGGCGCCGTGTCCCAACCCGACTGATTGGCGTCCGGATCCCGGGTCGTCGCATGGAAAGCTGGTACATCGAACGCCCGCCTATAGGCCGCATTGCCATAGCGCGAGACCTCATTGTAATCGCCATCCAATCCATCCGGCGCCGCCCTGGCATGGGCCATTGCCTTTTCGGCGTCCACGTCGGGCGTGGCAGGGTTCACCACATGGAACGGCACTTGAATGTCGCGGGCGATGACCTCGGCGCCTTCCCAGCCAACGTGGCCGGTTTCAGCGCCGCAGATCTGGATCGGTGCGTATGGGTTCGGCGTCACGATCCAGAGGATTGCCATGTTCGGCCCCTGCAGGCGGCAGCCGGAAGAAACAAACGACCGTCCCTCAACCACCGTGCCATCGGCGCGCGCGGCGAAAGCCGCGATGGCATCAGTGCTGCTTAGCAGCAGGTCGTGATGGGTCTGGCGAAGCTCAATGCGATAACTCCACGGCGCGCTGGCGGGCGCATCTGGGTCGGTTGGCGTCGCCCAGATGCGTCCTTCGACGATATCGGTGAAGCCCTGATTGCGCGCCCGATCGAAATCTCCGGGCGAGATCACAAAGCACTTGAAGCTTTCCTGGTCCTCAAAGACGCGGCGTTCGACCGTGAAACCGTTTAGCGCATAGCCCGTTGGATAGGGCGGCGTCCAAATCAGATGGATTCCGTCTTGGTCTCCGCCGTCCTGGCGGGATATCGCATGAAACGCCAACACCGGGTCCAATGACTCCTTCAAAACAATTTTGTCGATTAAGTGGGCCGCACCAGGCTTTCTCGCGCCAAATCGAGATCAAATGCTCCGCACCACAAAAATCAGAGTACCACAGGATCGCGTTTCGCGCTACTGATGCAACCCATGCGCGGCCCATACGGCAGGATCGCGCAAGCCGAATACCGGGATATCACTGCAGATTTTCGATGGTCTCCGCCGATGGTTCCGGGATCGTTTGAAAAGATTTCTTCATTCTGACGAATTTTGGCACGCATGAAATAGATGCGCTTTCCAACGCAAGTCTTGGCGCTGCTCTCGGTCGCGGGTCTTGGGGCTTGCGTCGGCGCGCTGGCACTCAACGTCTCTAGGCCGTCGATGCTGCTCGGCCTCCTTGGGGCTTTGCTATGTTGCCCCGCTACTTTGAGAACCTTGGTTGACGATCAAACCCCCGAAAAAATCAGAGAAGGACGAGCTCGCTAACCGCGGCATCGCACAAACTGCATGGGATCGGGCAGCAAGACCGACGACTTGGCGGTTTCTTGAATTCGACCGGAAGACCAGCGAGCAATAGACCTGTCACCCAACGCACGAAAGGCCGGGATTTTTTTATGAAGCTGAGAGTATCCTCGATGCACACGCTCGGAACATGGGGATTTCTACGCGGAGTTCATTTATTCTGCCGCCCCTGTCAGATAGCTGCCATTCATGCCGTGTGCAGCGAACGGCTGCTTCGTCCGCACCTTACAAGTTCATGCATGGCGAAGCGAAGGTCCGCATTTTCTATTTGGCAACGTTCGCCGCGCCGGTTCGCCAGTCTTGAGAACGGCATTCAGGGCCGCGATCAGCTTGCGCAGGATTGCTGTGATCGCGACCTTTGCGGGTTTTCCGCGTCCCTTGAGACGGCGGAAGAACGCCTGCATCCTGGGGTCGAGGCGCAGGGCTGTCAGAGCCGCCATGTAGAGACTTGATCTGACCTCGCGCCTGCCGCCCGAAATGCGTCGGTGTCCTTATCAAGGTTCCTGACTCTTGGGCGTGTGGTGCCAGACCAGCGATGAAACCGACCGCCTCAATCCTCGCAGAGATGAGAATACTGGCAATACCTCATGCAAAATCCTGGGGGAGGTGTGCGGTTTTGCAGAAAACGCGCACCGGAGGGCAAAGCCCCCTACCGTCTCTGCCGGTTTTCCCAGCCATCGACCCATGTGCGATACCAGACATCCGCCGCGCGGAGAAAATGCGGTTTGCGCGTGGGATGCAGCCAGTGGCGTTTGAGGGGAGTGCGGGCGTAGGCGGTTTCGCCGCGTTCGTCACCCAGCGCGCGGAAGGCGGCCTTGGCGCCCAGATACGGGGCCAGCACGGTGCCGGAGCCGGAAAAGCCCATGGCGTAGTGCAGGCCGTCCATTTCGCCCACATGCGGGATATGGGTGAAGCTGTAGCCGGTGTTGCCGGTCCAGACATGGCTGAGCCGCGCATTCGCAAGTTCGGGCCAGACCTCGCACATGGTGGCGTGCTGGCGTTTCGCGGCCAGATCAAGGGGGATGTCGCGCAGCGAGGCGCGGCCGCCAAACAGGATGCGCCTGCCGTCCGGGGACAGGCGGAAATAGCTGTGGCGGGTGCGGGTTTCGACCATCATGCGGCGGCCGGGCGCGAGGTGGCCCAGCAGGTTCGAGGGCAGCTCTTCGGTTGCGATGATGAAGGACGGCACGGGAAAGATGCGGGCCATGTGCCAGCGGAAGGGGGATCGCGTGTAGCCGTTGGTGGCAAGGACCACCCTGGCGGCCTTGATGGGGCCCTTGGGGGTGGAGGCGGTGAACCCGGCACCGCTGCGGGTGAGCGCCGTGACGGGGGCATTTGCGGTGACGCCGGCACCGGCGCCGAGGGCCGCCTGCCAGAGGCCGCGATGGAACTTGGCGGGATGCAGGGCGGCGTGATCCTCGAAGATGATGCCGCCGAAATAGCGCTCGGTCGTGATCTCGCCCGCGAGGGCGGTGCGATCCAGCGTCCGGACCCGGACCGGGCTTTTGTCGCGCAGGTCTCTGGCGAGGCGGTGCTGTCCTTTGAGGTGGCCTTGGGTCCAGGCAAGCTGAATGCGGCCGGTCTGCTGGAAGTCGCAGCCGATCCGGTGGGTGTCGATGAGGCCGCGCACGAAATCCTGCGCAGGCACCGCTTCGGCAAAGAGGGCGTCGGCCACATCCGGGCCGAACCGGGCGGCCAGCCTGGGCCAGTTCAGTCGGGGATGCGCGCCGAACATGCCGCCATTGCGGGTGGAGGCACCGATGCCGGGAGTTTCGGCATCCACCACCGTGACGGACGCGCCGCAGTCGCGGGCGGCGAGCGCCGCCGACAGGCCGGTATAGCCCGCGCCGATCACCAGCAGGTCCACGGCGGCCTCGGGCAGGGGAGTGTCGTCGGGGTCGGGTGTGTCCTTCAGGGCCTCCCACCAATAGGGAAAGCCCGTTTCAGCCTCGCCTGTCCATGTGACCATTTCGCCCTCCGGCGCGGTCTTCAGGTGACGTTGTGGAAAGACGTCTCGACCGCGTGCAGGAACGATCCTGCCGAGGATGTGGCGGAGAGCAAGAGGAAAGTATCGGCATCCGTGCGGATGATCAGCGTGCCCAGATGCTCCATCGTCGTGCGCGCGACCGCGTTCACGGCAAAGGCGTCCGGGTGGATGTCGATCGGGCAGATACGTTCCAGGGCCACGCGGCAGTCGGGGCCCGAGATTTCGAGCCCGCACCACACATCGGTCTGGTCGGTGGTGTAGGCGCGGCCCTTGATCGCGGTGCTGACCGTCTTCTCGGCGTCGGGTGTGGCATGGGTGAAGATCACGAAGCCCTGTTCGGAGGAGACGCGCGCGAGCCGGGCCGAGCCGTCCTTGGACAGCGCGGACTGCCCCACCTCGGGCACGGCCACGCCATAGACGGATTTGAGCGCCGTTTTCGCGGGTCCTTCACCGCCCAGCGGCAGGGCGAAGGAGACGATGGCGAGATCGGCGGGGGCAACCACGCGGCAGGTGCCGAACTTGAGATCGGTGCCGGCGAGCGGCGGGGCGGAGATGAGGCTGTACTCAGGCACGGAGGCGTTCTCCTTCGGGGTCGATGAAATGGGCCGAGACGATCTCGACATCCATTTCGGTGTCGTGGACGGGGCTGACGGCGCGGACCACTTCGCCCATGCGCTCGTGGCCGCGCCGGATGAAGCCGAGACCGATGGAATGGCCAAGGATCGGCGAGTAGGCCACAGAGGTCATCCAGCCCTGGTCGTTGGCCATGGTGGCCTCGTCCCCATGGGTGATGAAATGCGAGCCCGCGATGAGCTTCACGCTGCGATCAACAGGGCGGAAGCCCACCAGGCGGATGGCGTCGTCGCGGTTCATTTCCGGGCGCTGGGAGAGGGTCTGGCCGATGCAGTCCTTTTTCTGGCTGACCATGCCACCCAGCCCGAGATTCAGCGCTGTGGTCTGGCCGTTCAATTCGTTGCCCGCGGCGTGGCCTTTCTCGATGCGCATGACGCCGAGCGCCTCGGTGCCATAGGGGCAGGCATCGAATTCGCGGCCGGCCTCCATCAGCACGCCCATCATGGAGTTGCCATAGCGGGCGGGGACGGCGATCTCGAAGGCCAGTTCGCCCGAAAACGAGATGCGGAAGAGCCGGGCAGGGCTCCCGCCGCAGACGGTGACCTCGCCGCAGGCCATGAAGGGGAAGGCCTCGTTGGAGATGTCGTGCTCCTTGTCGACCACCTTTTGCAGGAGGTTGCGGGCGTTGGGGCCCGCCACGGCAAATTGTGCCCAGCCGTCGGTGGTGGAGATCATGTGCACATCCAGACCCGGCCAGAGGCATTGGCGGGCGAATTCAAGGCGGCGGAACACGAGGACCGCATTGGCTGTGGTCGTGGTCATGACGAAGTAGTTTTCGGCCATGCGCGCGGTGGTGCCGTCGTCATAGCAGATGCCATCCTCGCGCAGCATCAGGCCATAGCGGACCTTGCCCACCGGCAGCTTGAGGAAGGCGTTGGCATAGACCTTGTTGAGAAATTCGGCGGCGTCCTTGCCCTGGATGTCGATCTTGCCCAGCGTGGTCACGTCGCAGATTCCGACCGAGCCACGGGTCATTTCGACCTCGCGATCCACCGAATCGCGCCAGCCTTTTTCGCCCGGTCGCGCGAACCACTGCGCGCGGAGCCAGTTGCCGACTTCCACGAAGGTCGCGCCGTTGGCCCTGGCCCATTCATGGGAGGGTGTGAGGCGGTAGGGGCGGAAATCCTTGCCCCGGCAGCGCCCCCCCAGCGCGCCCATGGGAACGGGCGTGTAGGGCGGGCGGAAAATGGTGGTGCCGACCTCGGGGATCGTTTTGCCGGCCTGTTCGGCGAGGATGGCCAGCCCCGAGATGTTCGACGTCTTGCCCTGGTCGGTGGCCATGCCCATCGTGGTATAGCGCTTGAGCAGTTCGACCGAGCGGAAGCCTTCGGTACTGGCCTGTTTGATGTCCTTGACGGTCACGTCGTTCTGGAAATCCACCCATGCGCGTTTGCGGCTTTCGCCGACATGCCAGAAGGCGGCGCCTTGGCGGGGCTCATCCTCGGCGCCGGGCGCATCGCCCCTGGGCTTGAAGCCCAGAGCGTCGAGCTGGGCAGAGGCCTGGGAGTGGCCTTCGGCGAGGGCCGAGGCGAGGCCAAGCGCGCCGTTGGCGGCACCGCAGACGACCATGCCCACGGGCAGTTCGCCGCCGGGGACAAAAGCGTTGATGCCGTCCTTCCAGGCCGGTCTCCCGCGCTGGTGGCAGGTGAGATGCACGTTGGGGTTCCAGCCGCCCGAAACGGCGAGGCAATCGCAGGGCACAACCTGACCCGAGGTGAGAGTGACGGATTTGAGCCCCTTGCGGCCGACCGTGTCCATCACCGCCGCGCTCCGGATATGGCGCGCGCCGGGCACGTCCATGACGGCGGGGGCGTCGCGGCTGTCGATGATGGCGGCGACGTTGATGCCCCTGGCGGCGAGGTCAGCGGCGGTGCGCCAGCCGTCGTCGTTGTTGGTGAAGACGGCCACGTCCTTGCCCGGGGCCACGCCAAAGCGGTTGGCGTAGGTCCGCACGGCCGAGGCCATCATGATGCCGGGGCGGTCGTTGTTGCCGAAGGCGATGGGGCGTTCGGTGGCACCGGCGGCCAGAACCGCGCGCCTGGAATAGATGCGCCACAGGATCTGACGCGGCTTTCCGGCGCTGTCGGCGAGGTGGTCGGTGCACCGCTCCAGCGCGCCATAGATGCCGTGATCATAGGCGCCGTAGACGGTGGTGCGGGTCATCAGGCGCACATTGGGCATGGCGGCCAGTTCTGCGGCGGTCATGCGGGCCCAGTCGGAGCCGGCCATGTTCTCGACGCTAAGCGTTTCGGAATTGAGCCGGCCGCCGGGGGTGAAATCCTCGTCCGCGAGGATCACGCGCGCGCCGGAACGGGCGGCGGTCAGCGCCGCCGACAGGCCCGAGGGGCCCGCACCGATGACCAGCAGGTCGCAATGCAGGAAGCCCTTGTCGTAACTGTCCGGATCGTCCTTCATCGAGAGCCGCCCGAGGCCGGCGGAGGCGCGGATGGCCGGCTCGTAGACGCGCTCCCAGAACGCCTTGGGCCACATGAAGGTCTTGTAGTAGAAGCCGGCGGACAAAAACGGCGCCGCGAGGTCGGTCACGGCCATGAGGTCCCATTCGAGCGAGCCGCGATGGTTCTGGCTGGTGGCGGAGAGACCGTCGAAAAGCTCGGTGACGGTGGCCCGGGTGTTGGGTTCCTGATGGGCACCCGAGCGCAGTTGCACCAGCGCGTTGGGCTCTTCGGAGCCTGCGGTGAGGATGCCGCGCGGGCGGTGGTATTTGAACGAGCGGCCCACGAGGATCTGACCGTTGGCCAGAAGCGCCGAGGCGAGCGTGTCGCCGGGATGGCCGGTCATCGCCTTGCCGTTGAAGGTGAAGTTCAGGAGGGTCTTGCGGTCGATCTGGCCGCCGTCGATGCGGTTTACCTGGCTCATCTGTCGCGCCCCCGGGCCCTGGCCACGTCGCGGGCCATTTCAACATTCGTGATTTCGTGGGTGAGGGTGTTGCGGGTGACCACGAGCCACGAGCGGTCGCCCTGTTCGTGATACCACAGCTCCTGCATCTGACCTGCCACGTTGTCGCGCAGGTAGCCGTATTCATAGAATTTCCGCGACGCGTCCGGGTCCTCCCAATCGGGGCGGTCGATGAGACAGGCATCGCCCAGATAGACGAATTCGGCGGCGTCACGGGGGCCGAGAAGGGGGTGGTTGATGATCATCTTTGGTGTCTCCCCAATGCGCCCCGGACCTGATCCGGGGCCTCTTGGCTGGCACAGAGGTCCCGGGTCAGGCCCGGGACGGGTGTTGTCTGGTGGCGGAGGGATGCAAAGGACATGGTGCGTCTCCTCAATGCAGGTTGGGCTGATTGCCCTGACCTTTTTCATCGATCAGGTGGCCGCGCTGGAACCGATCCAGCCGCATTTCGGTGGCAACCGCGTGCGGGCGGTCAGTGGCCAGCAAATGGGCGTAGCAGAACCCGCTCGCGGGTGTCGCCTTGAAGCCGCCATAGCACCAGCCGCCGTTGAAATAGAGCCCCTCGACATGGGTCCTGTCGATGAAGGGCGAGCCGTCCATCGACATATCCATGAGCCCGCCCCAGGAGCGCAGCAGGCGCGCGCGTCCGATGATGGGCATGATCGCCATGCCGCCCTCGGCCACGTCCTCGACGACCGGAAGGTTGCCGCGTTGGGCATAAGTGTTGTAGCCGTCGATGTCGCCGCCGAAGACCAGCCCGCCCTTGTCGGACTGGGAGACATAAAAATGGCCCGCGCCGAAGGTTATCACCCCAGGGAGAACAGGCTTTAACCCTTCGCTGACGAAGGCCTGAAGAACGTGACTTTCGATGGGCAGCCGCATTCCTGCCAGAGCCGCCACCCGGCCCGAGGAGCCGGCGACGCACATCGCCACCTTGCGCGCCCGGATGGGCCCGCGAGAGGTCTGAACACCGCGCACCTTGCCGCCTTCGATGTCGATGCCGGTGACTTCGCAATTCTGGATGATGTCCACGCCGCGGCTGTCCGCCCCGCGGGCATAGCCCCAGGCCACTGCGTCATGGCGCACGGTGCCGCCGCGGCGCTGGTAGAGGCCGCCCTTGATCGGAAAGCGGGCATTGTCGAAGTCGAGGAAAGGCAGTTCGCGACGCAGTTGCGCCTCGTCGGCCAGTTCGGCATCGGCCCCGGCAAGGAACATCGCATTGCCGCGGCGCACGAAGGCATCGCGCTGGGCATCCGAGTGGAATAGGTTCAGGATGGAGCGCTGGCTGACCATCGCGTTGTAGTTGAAATCCTGCTCGAGGTTTTCCCACAGCTTCATCGACATCTCGTAGAAGGGCTCGTTGCCCGGAAGCATGTAGTTGGAGCGGATGATCGTGGTGTTGCGCCCGATATTTCCCGACCCGAGCCAGCCCTTTTCCAGCACGGCGATATTGCGCAGCCCGTGCTCCTTGGCGAGGTAGTAGGCGGTCGCAAGCCCGTGGCCGCCGCCGCCGATGATGATGATGTCATATTCGGGTTTGGGATCGGGTTCGCGCCAGACCGGTTTCCAGCCCTTGTTGCCGGTCAGGCCCTGACGGAACACCTTGAACGCAGAATAGCGCATGACACACCTCTCCCAAGTCGCGAGTCGCCTCATGATGACGCGTGGCACGGGTCTCGACTTTTCCAAAATGGACGCTTACATGTCTGATATGGACGAAATTGGTATAGAGCCTTTGCGCACGCGGCGGATCGGGGTGCTGCCCCTGCCGGGATTCGCCGTGCTGTCCTATGCCTCGACGGTCGAGATGCTGCGTGCGGCGAACCTGCTGAGCCGGCAGAGGCTCTACGAAGTGGTCAATATCGGGCTGGACGCGCTGCCGGTGGCCAGTTCGGGCGCGGCGCAGGTGCGGGTGGGCGCACAGGTCGGGGATGATCTGAGCCTGGATTACCTTTTTGTCGTGGCGGGGGGCGATCCTATGGCGTTCGAGCATCCGTGCATGATGGCCTGGCTGGGGCGGATGGCGCGCAAGGGTGTGCAGATGGGCGGCGTATCGGGCGGGCCGGTCATCCTGGCCAAGGCGGGGCTGATGGCGGGGCGGCGCATGACGGTGCATTGGGAACATGCCGCCGCATTGGCCGAATTGTCGCCGCAGCTTCTGATCGAGCGGTCGCTTTATGTGATCGACCGGGATCGGGTGACCTGTGCGGGCGGCACGGCGCCCATCGACCTGATGCACGCGCTGATCACACGCCACCACGGCGCGCCCTTTGCGCGGCTGGTCAGCGACTGGTTCATGCATACGGAGGTGCGACCCAGTGCCGGACCGCAACGGGCCGGGCTGGTGGAGCGGGTGGGCTGCAACGTGCCGGCCATTCTGGATGCGGTGGAGATGATGGAGAGCCACGTGGCCGACCCGGTGACGCTGACCGATCTGGCCGAGGTCGCGGGCGTGTCGCCGCGGCAGCTCAACCGGCTTTTCTCAGAGCGGTTGGGGCGCACGACGATGCGCTATTACCGCGACCTGAGGCTTGAGATGGCGCGGGGGCTCCTGCGCAATGCGCCGCTGAGCGTGACCGAGATCGCGCTGGCCGCGGGATTCGCCAATTCGGCGCATTTCAGCCGGGTCTATACGCAAGCGTATGGTGAGCCGCCTTCGACCTACCGCTAGATCCGGAAAATCCGCATTTTCCGGCCTGTTTTCTGCGCAGAAAATATCGGCTAGCGGCTGCGGGGCCCTGTCAGGTCGAAGCTGTGCGGCAGCAGGCCCGACACGAAGCGGTAGGTCACGCGGCGAACCAGTGCGCGGTCGAAATTGTCGGGGTGCAGCATGAAATCGGCCCAGATACCTTCGAGCAATGAGACAAGCCCGATTGTGGCCTCGTTGGCAAACGTGTCCGGGTCGGGCTTGCCTTCGTCGCGTGCGATACGGCTCAGAAGGGCGTGGATCATGTCGCGCAGCCTGCCGTCGCGGGTGTCGCTGTAGGTGGCGATCTCGGGGTCGGTACGTGCCGCGCCGCGCAGCTCGTACCAGATCGCCACGGCGCGCCGGTTCAGCCCGACGGGGCCCAGGTCGTGATCCAGATAGGCGGCGAGTTGAAACGCAGGGTCAGGCGGCGCGGCAGCCATCATACGCTCGATCCCGGCATAGTAGGTCTCGCTCTCATGCCGGGCCGCGGCGACAATCAGCGCGCCCTTGCCGCCGAAATGCAGGTGGATCATGCCGCGCGAGAGACCTGCGCGGGTGATGATCTCGGACACGGATGTACGACTCAGCCCGACCTCGACAATCGCGGCGAGTGTCGCGTCGATCAGTGCCTGCCGGTTGGGTCGGTCGTCCTTGGCCATGCCTCATGGTGTCGGCATTTGCGTCAGCAGAGCAAGGGTGTGATTGACATTCTCCGGCGACTGTGACAAAAAATGGACAATCGTCCATTTCCCTATGCAGCCAGGTGCACCATGACTGACCCCCGCTATTCCGTCTTGTTCGAGCCGGTCAGGATCGGCCCTGTCACGGCGCGCAACCGATTCTATCAGGTGCCCCATTGCACGGGGCTGGGCCATATCCGTCCGCGCGCCGATGCGGCCACGCGGGCGGTCAAGGCCGAGGGCGGCTGGGCGGTCCTGTGCAACCAGGAGACGGAAATTCATCCCACCTCGGACCTGGTTCCGGCCGCCGAGGGGCGGCTGTGGGATGACCGGGACATTCCCGCGCTGCGGCTGATGACCGGGCAGGTGCATGAGCATGGATCGCTGGCGGCGGTCGAGCTGGCCCATAACGGCAATCATGCGTTCAACAACATGACCCGCGCGCCGATCCTGTCACCGTCGGACGCGGTGGCGGATGTGTTCGGCCCGCAACAGGCCCGCGCCCTGGACCTCGAGGACATCGCCACGGTGCGGGGCTGGTACCGTGCTGCGACGCAGCGGTCGCTGGCGGCGGGGTTCGACATCGTCTATGTCTATGCGGGCCATCGGATGTCCCTGTTGCATCAATTCCTGCTGCCGCAGATCAATAACCGTACGGACGCGTATGGTGGTAGTCTCGAAAACCGTGCCCGCCTGTTGCGCGAGGTGCTGGAAGAGACGCTGGAGGCCTGCGAGGGCCGTGCGGCCGTCGCCATGCGTCTGGCGGTGGACGAGATGCGCGGACCGGACGGGATGCAGGCCGGGGAAGAGGGCCGTGCGGTGGTCGAGATGCTGGCCGATCTGCCCGATCTGTGGGACGTGAACGTGTCGGACTGGGCCAATGACAGCGCAACCTCGCGATTTGCCCCCGATGAGGGCTATCAGATCGACTACATGCGCTGGGTCAAGGATGTGACGAAGAAGCCGGTCGTTGGCGTGGGCCGGTTCACCAGCCCCGACGGGATGGTGTCGATGGTCAAGGGCGGTGTGCTGGACTTCATCGGAGCGGCGCGGCCGTCGATTGCCGATCCCTTTCTGCCGAAAAAGATCGAGGAGGGGCGCATCGACGAGATACGCGAGTGTATCGGCTGCAATATCTGCGTGAGCGCGGACAACATGAGCGTCGGCATCCGCTGCACCCAGAACCCGACCATGGGCGAGGAGTGGCGGCGCGGCTGGCATCCCGAGCGGATTGCGCCAAAGGGTGCGCAGGACGGTGCGCTGGTGATCGGTGCGGGACCCGCGGGGCTGGAATGCGCAATGCAGCTGGCGCGGCGCGGCTATGAGGTGACGCTGGCCGAGGCGGATGCGGAGGCCGGCGGGCGGGTGCGGCGCGAGGGGGGGCTGTCGGGTCTGAACGCGTGGAATCGGGTCATGGATTACCGGCTGTACGACCTGAGCCAGCGGGCCAATGTGAACCTGTATACCGAGAGCCGGTTGGACATTTTTGACGTGATCGGCTTTGACGCGCCCAATGTGTTCGTGGCCACGGGGGCCGCGTGGCGGCGGGACGGGGTCGGGCGGCATACGCGGCAGCCCATACCGGTGGATGAGGGCGCGGTGGTGCTGACCCCGGACGACATCATGGACGGGACCCTGCCGCCGGACGGCACGGTGCTGATCTATGACGATGATCAGGTCTATATGGGCGGGGTGCTGGCCGATACGCTGCTGGATCGCGGATATGAGGTGACGCTGGTCACCACGGCGGCGGTGGTGTCGCCCTGGATGGAAAACACGCTGGAGCAGCACCGCATTCAGGCGCGGCTGATCGAGCGGGACGTGCGGATCATCCCGCTGCACGGGCTGGCGCAGGTCAGCGAGGGCACGGCGAGCCTCACATGCGTCTATTCGGGGCGCAGGCAGGAGGTGCCGTGTTCTTCGGTCGTGATGGTGACCGAAAAGACCCGCGAGACCGCGCTTTACGATGCTTTGAGGGCTGCACAGGCCGCGGACGAGGCCGAGTTCACGACGCTGGAGCTGATCGGAGATGCGGATCAGCCCGGATTGATCGCGGATGCGGTGTTCTCGGGGCACATGGCGGCGCGGTATTTCGAGGCGCCCGAGGGCGCGCGCGAGGCGGCGTGGTATCGCCGCGAAATGGTGGATGCGGTTTCGGAGGACTGACCATGTTGGACGGAGCGAGGATGGAAGGGCGGCTGGCGACCCTGATGGCAGAGGTGCGCGACGGCCATGCCCTGCCGCGTGGGTTCTACACCGATCCGGATATCTATGAGCATGACATCCGGAGCTACTGGAACCAGACCTGGATTTGGGTGGGCCATGTGAGCCAGGTGCGCGAGCCGGGCGATTTCTTCCGGTTTGACTACGGGCCCGAGTCGGTGCTGGTGGCCCGGGACCGCGAGGGCGGGATTGGCGCGTTCCTGAATGTCTGCCCGCATCGCGGCAGCCGGGTCTGTGCCGAGGCGTCTGGAAACCGGCGCGTGTTTTCGTGCCCTTATCACGCCTGGACCTTCGAGATGAACGGCGCGCTGCGGGTGGCGCGGCAGATGGGCGAGGGCTTTGACGCCTCGGCTCATGGGCTCAGGCGTCTGCATCTGCGCGTGTTCGAGGGGATGATCTTCGTCTCGACCGCGGACACGCCGCCCGACATCGAGACCGGGCTTGCCGCGCTGCAGCCGCACGTGGCCCCGTTCCGCATGGCCGAGATGCAGGTCGCCCATGAGGCGTCCTATCCGGTGCCCGCAAACTGGAAGCTGGCGGTCGAGAACTACATGGAATGCTATCACTGCGCGCCGAGCCATGTGGAGTATTCGCGGTCACATTCCCTGAAGGATCCCGAAGAGATGCGCGCGGGCCTGATGGAGGACATGTGGTCACAATCCGAGGCCGCCGGGCTGACGCGCGATTTCCGGGTGGGGATCAACGGCTGTGGCGGCAGCGCGGTGCCACTGGATTTCTACGGGGCGCGTTATCCTCTCTTTGACGGGTTCGCGACGGGGTCCAGAACCGGCGAGGCGGTGGCGCCGCTGCTGGGCGATCTGACCGCGCCGGTGAATGCGGCGACGGACATGCAGGTGGGGCTGATCAACAATTTCCTGATCTACGGCGATCACGTGGTTGGGTACCGGTTCATTCCGCGCGGTCTTCAGGAGACGGACATACAGGTGGTCTGGTATGTGCGCCAAGGCGCCCGGGAGGGGGTGGATTATGACCTCGATACCCTGACCTGGCTGTGGCATGTCACCTCGCTGGATGACGAGCGGATCATCCGGGTTAACCAGGAGGGTGTGAATTCGCACCATTTCGTGCCGGGGCCGCTCTCGGAGATGGAATGGGGGATACGCGCGTTTTACGCAGGTTATCTGAGCCAGATCGGGGCGACCTAGCGCATCGCGCCCTTGCCGCGGAGGCCCCGGGTCAGGCCCGGGGCGGGGTGTCGTGGTTCAGACCCGCGCCAGAATCCGCGCGGCATGGTCCGGCATCAGCTGCGCGACCAATTCAAGTGTGCCGCGCACCGCGTCCTTGCGCCGCGTGGTCTTGGGGAAGACATGCAGGTGCTGCCAATAACCGTCGGTCTGGGTGTCGATCCAGTCGGCCATGCGCATCGTCCGGGCCGCGCCGGCCCCGGGCATCAGGCGGGCGCAGATGTCGCGCAGTGCGGCCGAGCGTTTGGCGTCGAACTCGGTCGACACTTCGGCATATTGCGGGGTGAACTTCTGCTCTCCCCAGAAGGCGAACCAGACGGCAAGCGTCTCGGGGTTGCAGATTTTCGGATCGAAATCGGCCTTGATCAGCGCGATAAGCCCGTCAAGCGGGTCATCCCCTGCCTGTTTCAACGCCGCGCGCCAGGTCGCGTCGTAGCGTGAATAGAGGTCGCGCAATGCGGCCTCGAGCAGCCCGGTCTTGGACTTGAAGTAGAACACGGCCACGCCCTGGCTGAGCCCGGCTTCGGTGGCGACGGTGGCGAGGGTCGTTTTGGCCAGGCCGTTGGTCGAAATGGATTTCTGCGTCGCCGCCAGCAATTGACCGCGTCGTTTGTCGGCATTCTCGGTTCGCTCCTTGCGGGGCTTTTTCGTGGCGGCTTGGGTCATCGGGCCTCATTGCTCTTTTCCCTGATGTAGCGGGGAACGGGCGGCGTGTCACCCCGATTAATTTATTTGAGCGCTCATATAAAATTCTTGGCTTGGCGGCCCGGCTCGGCTATCCATGGGGGCGAAAGGACACGTATCATGAGCATGACCGACACGACCGCCCCGACGGGACATAACGCGCCCTCGGCGCAAGACCTGATCGCCTGGGACCGCGAGCATCAGATCCACCCCTGGGTTCCGATGGACAACTGGCGCGGCTATGACAACCCGCTGCTGTGCGGGGCCGAGGGCATCTATCTCTTTGACCACGAGGGCAGGAAGGTGATCGACGGGCCCGGCGGCATGTGGTGTATGCAGATCGGCTATGGCCGTGCCGAGATGGCGCAGGCGATTGCCGAACAGGTCATGCAGATGCCCTATACGTCGCCCTGGACGGCCACCAACGGGCCGTCCGCCGTGCTGGCCAAGCGGCTGGCCGAGATGGCGCCGGGGGACCTGAACAACGTCTTTTACACGACGGGCGGCTCGACGGCCGTGGATACGGCGCTGCGCACGGTGTCGTTCTTCAACAACCAGCTGGGGCGGCCCGACAAGAAGCTGATCATTGCGCGGGAGAAGGGCTATCACGGGTCCACGCACCTGGCGGCCTCGGTCACCGGCAAGGAGCGCAGCCGCAGCAACTTTGACCATGATGACGCGCTGGTGCGGTTTCTGCCGGATGTGAACCCCTACGGGCGTCCCGAGGGGATCAGCATGGAGGACTGGTGCGATCTCAAGGTCGGCGATCTGGAGCGGATGATCGAGACCGAGGGGGCGGACAGGATCGGGGCGTTCATTGCCGAGCCGATCCTGAGCTCGGGCGGTGTCATCGTGCCGCCCGAGGGTTATCAGAAGCGCACCTTCGATCTGTGCCGCAAGCATGACATCCTCTATATCTCGGACGAGGTGGTGACCGGGTTCGGCCGCCTGGGCCACTGGTTCGCCTCCGAAGAGGTGTTCGGGATCAAGCCGGACATGATCACCTGCGCCAAGGGGCTGACCTCGGGCTATCTGCCCCTGGGGGCCTGCATCATTTCGGACGAGGTGATGGAGCGCATGTCGGGGCCGGACAAGGCCAACCCCTATATTCATGGCTTCACCTATTCGGGCCATCCGGTATGCTGTGCCGCGGCACTGAAGAATATCGAGATTTTCGAGCGTGAGGGCATTCTGGAGCATGTGCGCGAGATCGCGCCCTATTTCCACGCGCGGCTTCAGGCATTGCGCAAGTTCGACATCGTGGGCGACGTGCGGGGCATGGGTCTGCTGGCCTGTGTCGAAGGCAAGGCGGGTAAGAACAAGGATGTCGACGCGCGGTTCGGCGAGATCCTCGATGCGGCCTGCGAGGAGATGGGGCTGATCGTGCGGCCCATCCTGAACATGGCCGTCTTCTCGCCGCCTCTGGTGATCACCAAAGAGCAGCTCGACGAGCTCTTCGGCATTCTGGAGAAGGGTCTTGAGAAGGTGAGCGCCGAGCTGGGCGGGTAAGCGCAACATCCGGCGCAGGCACCGGAAAATGCGCATTTTCCGGACCGTTTTCCGCGCGGAAAACGGGTGCTTGCGGCTGACGATCGGTCCCTATTCGGGGCGTTGTCCGCGCAGGTGGTGAGGGCAGTGCTCGCCCGTTTCCAGCACCTTGAGCATCATGGTCCAGGTGGTGATCTGCTGATCGTTGAAGTCGCGCCCGTATTTCTCTTCGAACTCGGCCTTGCGGCTCGACGTCACCTGTTCGTATTCATCCCGCGCCACATCGCGATACCAGCCGTTCCGGTTGCGGGTCTCGACATGGGCAAACCCCGCCGCCTTGAGTGCTGCGGCATAGCGCGCCGGTGAGGCCATGGCGAAGTCGAGATCTTCGGATTTGATATAGGCGGCCATGTCGGGACTGGGGTCGTCGTCATGCGAGATCAGCCAGTCGGAGGCCGCAAACCATCCGCCCGGTTTGAGGACGCGGAAAATCTCGGCCGCCAGCGCCTCCTTGTCCGGAATGTGGATGATGCTGTCCTTGGAAAAGACCAGATCGAAGCCTTGATCCCCGAACGGAAAGGGCCCCGGTTCCACCTGCAGGATGCTCACGCGTTCCGCGAGGCCCTCGGCCTGCATCCTCTCCTGCGCCTCGCGTACCACGCCCTCTTCGACGTCGATGCCCACCGCCTCGGCCGCACCGTGATCCTGCACAAGCGAGAGCGTGATCGCCCCGGTGCCGCAACCGATGTCCATGACGCGTTTGCCTGTCAGATCCAGCCCCTCCAGGACGCGCGCCACCTCTTCGGGCCCGCCGGGCGAGAGATAGCCAGGCCCCCAGATGTCCTCGAGAAAGCCCGCCATGCGGTCATCATAGTGCAGATCGTCGCTCATGCGGTCACTCTGCAGCCCTGGCGGATTTTTGCAAGAGCGCGTCGTTCATCGCCTTCATCCGGCCCGCGGGCGGCTCCTGGGGCGCGTCGAGCACGGGAAAGAACACCCGCAGCATGTCGTGGTAGGCGCGCACGCCATATTCCAGATCGCTCAGGATGATGCCGTCATAGCCCGAGGATAACGCCGCTTCCCACGTCCATTCGATCAGCTGCTCGTCCTCTTCGGAGGTGTATTTGTCGATCCGCCCCGAGAGGTAACGCGCGGCGCGCAGGCGGCGATCCTCGTCCGGATAGCGGTAGGTGGCCGAGCGTTGCACCGTGCGCCCGGGGGCAAGCGGGAACTCCTGGTAGAAGATCACGCTGTCGGGGTAGAAGCCGAAGACGAAATTCGGGAAGACGCCGATATAGAGCCACATCGCCTTGTGCGCGTCGTCCAGCCGGTCTGGGGCCTGCAGAATGTTGCGGTAGTTGCGCACCGACCAGCCGCGGCCCTGGCCATCGCGAAACCCCCCGACCGAGCGGGCGGCACCGTCGATGAAGGGCTCGTCATGGTACTTGTTGCCATAGAGGTCCTGCAGGCCCGGATGGGCCATGGGAACGTGATAACCTTCGTTGTCCACATCGCGGACGCATTTCCAGTTGGCCACCATTTCGGAGGCGTCGAACCCGTTGCCATCGGGCAGCAGGGTGTCGAGCGCATATTGGCCCACCTCGCCGTCGAAACGGGCGAGCACCTCCGAGATTTTCGGCTGCGGCCCCGGCTGGAAACGGACGAAGACAAAACCTTGCCAGATGTCCATCTCGATGGGTTTGAGGCCCATTTTCACAGGGTCCAGTTCGGGCAGGGTGCGGGGACGGGCCGCGCCGCGCAGGGTGCCGTCGAGATTGTAGACCCAGCCGTGAAAGGGGCAGACGATGGCGGATTTGCAGGTGCCGGTTTCCTCGGCCACCACGCGCGAGCCGCGGTGGCGGCAGAGGTTGTGAAACGCCCGCACTTCGTTGTCATGGCCGCGGATCACCAGCGCACGTTCTCCGGCCACGTCGAGGGTGACGAATTGGCCCGGCTCCGCGATGTCACTGAGGTGACAGACCCCTTGCCAATGGCGGCGAAAGAGCAGGTCGCGCTCCATCGCGAGCAGTTCCTCGGAGAAGAAGCTCCAGGCGGGCAGGCCGGTGCGGTCCCAGGTCTCGGGTGGTGTGGCGATATCCGTTTTCATTGGTTGTGATCCGTGTGGGGGTGATTAATTTATTTAAGCGCTCAAATAAATTTTTGCAACGGAAAACGGCGTCTTGCAATCGCACGGCACGATTTCGTGCAAGTAACGGGCCAAACGGCGGGTTACTCGGTGTCCCTGATCACACCGGCAATCCGGTCCGCGATGGCGCGCGAGCCCTTGACCGAGGGGTGGATCATGTCGATGGCAAAGTAGCTGCTGTCGCCATCGGGCACGAGATCGGCGATGGACACGAAGGTCACACCCGCGTCGCGCGCCGCCATGGCCGCAAGCCGGCCTTCCAGCGCGTCGGCTTCGTTCTTGCAATGCTCGATGGGCGAGAGCATCCCGGGGCTGCGCAGGTACCCCACATAGGCCACACGCGCACCTGATTGCCTGAGCCTGCCGACCAGCGCCGGAATGTCGCCATCCGTGCCATCCGCGCTGATCATGCGGTTCAGTTTGGCCCCGCAGCGTCCGCAGCCGCAGCCCAGCCACAGGTCATTTCCGCCGCCATTGAGGATGATCCATTCCCATGGCCCCTTGCGATACTGGCGCGCGATCTTGACGCCCAGAGAGCCTGACACGGGCAGCGCGTATTGAATGCGGGCACCCAGGACCGAGCGGTCGGTGACCTGCTCGCCCAGCTGGTTTTCCAGAGCGTGACCGATGGACTTTCCCTTGAGCTGATGGGTGGCAAAAAGGCTGTCGCCCATGATCAGGATGCGCGACTGGCCGTCGGTTGGCACGGCCTCGGTGCAACCGACCAGGAACAGCGGCAGAAGGAGCATGAAAAAGCGCATCGCGGGCCTCGTTTTCGATCTCACCCTTGTGCCGCATTGCGGTGGGGCTGTCTGCCCCCAATTCGTGAGAATTGTATTCCCAATGGGCAGTTTCTATCCTGAGCACAAAGGAGAAGGTCACGTCATGCGCCGCGCCGTTGCGATCATGTTGTTTCTGTTGCTGGCCGGTGTCGCCGCCACCGGCGCGTGGTGGCTGGGCTATCGCAGTGCCGTTCAGCAGGTGGCGGACCGGGGCGATGCCTTTCTGCGTTCGGCCTCGGACCGGCTGGTGGCGCAGCTGGCCATCTACCGGCTGGTGGCGGTACGGCTGGCCGAGCATCCGCAGGTGCTGGCCCTGGCGCGCGGCGAGAATGCGGGCGCCGATCAGCTGTTCCGGCGGGTGGCGGATGAAACAGGCGCGCTGGAAGTTGCATTCTATGATCGGCAGGGCGTGCGGCGGGCCAGTTCGGACGGCGCGACCAGCCATGACATGGACGCCGACGGGGCGGCGCTGAACCGGGCTCTTTCGGGCGCGCTGGGCTTTGGTCACGGGCTGGCAGGCGGGGGCGGTCAGCGGGCCTTTGTCTTTATGGCCCCGGTATTCGCCGGCGGCCGCCCGGCGGGCGCGCTGGCGGTTCGGGTGGACCTGGAGGCCGTGGAGGAAAGCGACTGGCGCGGCGCGCCGCAAGTGGTGTTTTTCACGGATGCCAGCTCGCGGATTTTCGTGTCGAACCGCTCGGAGCTGTTGTTCGAATATCTGGGCGCGGGCGGGGTATCGCCAAGCCGGGTCCGGACCCATGCCAACACCGAGGTTTGGGACCTGGACCGGGGGCGCTATGTTCCCGCCAAGGCGGTCTATCGCACGCAACCCCTGCCGGTGATCGGGATGCAGGGGCATGTGCTGATCTCGACCAAGCCCGCCGACCGGATCGGGCTGTTGCAGGGCGCGGTGGTGGGGGCGCTGTTCCTGAGTTTCGGCGCGTTGCTGCTGCTCTTGTCCGAGCGCCGTCGCGCGCTGGCGCTGGCCAATGAGAGCCTGGAGGCGCGTGTCGCCGCGCGCACCGAGGAACTGGCGCGGGCCAATGACAGCCTGCGCATCGAGGTGGCCGAGCGCAAGGAGGCCGAAGAGGCCCTGCGCCGGGCACAATCCGAACTGGTGCAGGCCGGGAAGCTGAGTGCGCTGGGCAAGATGTCCGCCGGGATCAGCCATGAGCTGAACCAGCCCTTGATGGCGATCCGGTCGTTTTCGGAAAACGCGGCCAAGTTTCTTGACACCGACCGTCCCGAAGACGCGCGCGGCAATCTCATGCGTATTTCGGACCTGGCGCATCGCATGGCGCGGATCATCAAGAATCTGCGCGCCTTTGCCCGTCAGGAGGTCGAGCCCATGAGCCCGGTGGATGTGGTGGCAGTGGTCGACACGGTGCTGGAACTGCTGGAGCCCCGGCTGCGCGACGAGGCCATAATCCTCGACTGGGTGGCGCCCGAGATGCCCGTACGTGTCACCGGCGGCGAGGTGCGGCTCCAACAGGTCGTGATGAACCTCGTTACCAACGCGCTGGATGCCATGGCCGGGCAGAACGCGCGGCATCTGGCGATCTCGGTGGCGATTGACGGGGGCATCGTGCGGCTTGAACTTGCCGACAATGGCCCGGGGCTGGACGATCCCGACAAGATTTTCGATCCGTTCTATTCGACAAAGACGGTGGGCAGTTCGGAGGAGGGCATGGGGCTGGGACTGTCGATCTCCTACGGGCTGGTTCAGAGCTTTGGCGGCGCGATCAGGGGCCGCAATGCACCCGAAGGCGGCGCGGTCTTCACGGTCGAGCTGAACGCCTGTGAAGCGCGGGAGGCGGCGGAATGACGGTGCGGGTTCTTGTCGTGGATGATGATCGCGCGGTGCGCGAGGCGCTGGGCCAGACCCTGACGCTGGCCGAGTGCGACGTGACGCTCGCGGGCAGCTATATCGAGGCCAAGGATCATATCGCGCGCGATTTCGACGGGGTCGTGGTGTCGGATATACGAATGCCGGGCAAGGACGGATTTGCCCTTCTGGACCATGCGCAGGGCATGGATCCCGACCTGCCGGTGATCCTGTTGACAGGCGAGGGCGATATTCCGATGGCTGTGCGCGGCATGTCGGGCGGTGCCTTCGGGTTCCTTGAGAAACCATGCGATCCCGGCGAATTGACCGACGTGGTGCGGCGCGCGCTCAGGGCGCGGTCGCTGGTGCTGGAGAACCGGCGGCTCAAGGATGAGCTGGAGCGGGGCGATGCGGCCTCGCGGCTTCTGTTCGGGCATTCCGAACTGGCCGAGGAGCTGCGGGCGCGGGTGCGGGCGGTGGCGCGGACACAGGCCGAGGTGCTCATTTCGGGTGCGCCGGGGTCGGGCAATGCCAAGGTGGCCGAGGTCATTCACCTGCTGGGCGCGGGCTCGGTCGCACCGTTCGAAAAACGCCCGGCGGCGGGGCTGGACCCTCAGGGGCTTGGCGACCTGATGCAGCGCGCAGAGGGCGGGACGCTGTATCTCGACGAGGTGACATCGCTGCCTGGCAACACGCAGTTTGCGCTTCTGGAGCGGCTGGAGGAGGCCGCGGGCTGCCGCGTCATCGCGGGCACCTATCGCGACATTGCCGCCGAGCAGGCGCAGGGGCGGTTCAACTCGGAACTCTATTATCGCCTCGACGTGATGCGGGTGCGCATTCCGGCGTTGCAGGAGCGGCCCGAGGATATTCCGGTGCTGTTTCGCCACTACCTCGCGCAGGCCTGCGAGCAGGCCAATCTGCCTGAACCCGAGGTGACGCCGGACCTGGTGGGCAGGCTCATGGCGCAGGACTGGCCGGGCAATGCGCGGGCGCTGATGAATGCCGCCATGCGTTTCGCCATGGGGCTGGGCGAGGCGGCGGAGGCGGGCGAGCCGGGGCTGACAGAGCAGATGGCCACGGTCGAACGCTCGATCCTGATCGCCGCGCTGCAACGCTGTGAGGGCAACGCGACCGAGGCGGCCACGTCGCTGAAGCTGCCGCGCAAGACCTTCTATGACAAGCTTGCGCGGCACGGGATCCGGGCCGAGAGCTTTCGCGGCTGAATTTCTCGACGGGTGGCCGCGCGGCTGCTAGGATTCCTGAAAAAACCAATTGATCGCCAGAAGGCGGCACGGAACGGCACAGAGGAGCAGTGACAGTGACCACATCCGAGGACATGCCAAGGGGCATGATGGCGCGCGCCGTATGGGCGGCGGAGAATACGCCCGAGAAACGCAACCGGGCGGTGGATTTCTACCGCGCTCTGGCGATTTCCTTCGTGATCCTGGGTCACTGGTTCCTTGTCGCGCCGGTCATTCGCAACGGCGAGGTCACGCTGACCATCCTTCTGGCCGAGCAACCCTGGACGCAGTACCTGACATGGCTTTTCCAGGTGATGCCGGTGTTTTTCTTCGTCGGCGGGTTCGCGAATGCGCTGTCGTGGAGTTCGGCGCGCAAGGACCCCGAGAAAGCACGGGCCTGGGCGGCGGGGCGGCTGGTTCGGTTGCTCAAACCCACCGTGCCGCTGGTGATCCTCTGGGGCATTGTGGCCTTTGTGGCGAAGCGCATGGGCGTGGCGCCGGACCTGATCGGAGCAACGTCGCAGGCCGCGCTGGTGCCGATCTGGTTTCTCGCGGTCTATATCGTGATCACCATGGTGGTGCCGGTCACCTACGCGATCTGGGACAGGGTCGGCATCTGGTCGGTGATCGGCCTGGCGCTGGCGGCGATTGCGGTGGACAGCGTCGCCTTCGGCATGGATCAGGGCTGGCTGCGCTGGGCCAATTACGGGTTCGTCTGGCTGGCGGTTCATCAGCTGGGGTACTGGTGGCAGGGGGCCTCGCGACCCGGGCTGACGGCACTGGGGCTGGTGGCCCTGGGGGTCGCCTGGCTGTACGTCCTGATCGGGCCGCTGGGCTTTCCGGTGGCCATGGTCAGCGTGCCGGGCGACGAGTTTTCCAACACACGCCCGCCCACGACGGCGATGCTGGCCTTGGGTTCGGTGCAGGTCGGGCTGATCCTGCTGCTGACGGGGCCGATTTCCGTGTGGCTGAGGCGCACTCGGCCCTGGGCCTGGGTGATCCTGCTCAACCAGATGATCATGACGATCTACCTGTGGCACATGACGGCGCTGATTGCCGTGGTGGGTCTTGCCGTCCTGATGGGCGGTATCGGGCTGGGCGTCGATCCGGGCACGGCCGCGTGGTGGTCGGTACGGCCCGTGTGGCTGGGCCTGTTCACGGCGGTTCTGGTGCCGCTGGTACTGATCTTCGTGCGGTTTGAATCGGGCGGTCGCGGCGGGCTGGAGGCCGCGCCGGGGCCGGTGCAGGCCACCACTGGCGCGCTGATCACCTGCGGAGGACTGGTGATGATGGCGCTGTCGGGGGTCGGGGCGGCGACGGCGCTGGGAGTGAACTGGATCGCGCTGGGGGTGGTGCTGGCGGGCGTGTTCCTGGCGACGAAACGGTTGATCTGAGTCTGCCCCGAACTGTGCGGAATTTCGCACAAGGGTGCCTTGCCTCTGTGCGGATTTTCGCACGCAACGCTCCGCAAGGCATGAAAATTCGATCCTTTTTCCGCACAACTCTCTGAAAAGTAGGAAAGTTCGAGATAGCGCAAGGGATTGCTTGCGTCGCGGCCCCGGGAAGGGTTTGCTGCCGTTACGCGATCACGAGAGCGTGATCGGTATGGATCAACGATCAAATCCTGGGAGGACGATCATGAAACTCACAACCCTTTTGGCCACCGCTGCGCTGGCCACAGGACTCACCGCCGGGGTGGCCCAAGCCCAAGCCTCGTGCGAAGAGGGCGAGGTTGTCATCAAGTTCAGCCACGTCACCAACACCGACAAGCACCCCAAGGGGATTGCGGCCTCGCTGCTGGCGCAACGTGTCAATGACGAGATGGATGGCAAGGCCTGCATGGAGGTTTTCCCCAACTCGACGCTTTATGACGACAACAAGGTGCTTGAGGCGCTGTTGCAGGGTGACGTGCAGCTGGCCGCGCCCAGCCTGTCGAAATTCGAGGCCTTCACCAAGAAATACCGCATCTTCGACCTGCCCTTCATGTTCAAGGACATCAAGGCCGTGGATGCTTTCCAGGCCTCCGAAACCGGGCAGGCGCTCAAGGACGCGATGCAGCGTCGCGGGCTTCAGGGCCTTGCCTTCTGGCACAACGGCATGAAGCAGATGTCGGCCAATGTGCCGCTGATCGAGCCTTCGGATGCCAATGGCCTGCGGTTCCGCGTGCAGTCGTCCGATGTGCTGGTCGCCCAGATGGAAGCCATTGGCGGCAGCCCGCAAAAGATGGCCTTCTCCGAGGTCTATGGCGCGCTGCAACAGGGCGTTGTGGACGGGCAGGAAAACACCTGGTCGAACATCTACGGCAAGAAGTTCTTCGAGGTGCAGGACGGCATCACCGAAACCAATCACGGCATCATCGACTACCTGGTGGTGACATCGGTGGAATGGCTGGACGGGCTGGAGCCTGATGTGCGGGATCAGTTCCTGACGATCCTGGCAGAGGTGACCGAGGCGCGCAATTCGGAATCCACGGCCGTCAACGCGGCGGCGCGCCAGTCGATCATCGACGCAGGTGGCACGGTGCGCGAGTTGACGCCCGAACAGCGTCAGGCCTGGGTTGATGTGATGAAGCCGGTCTGGGATCAGTTTGCCGATGATGTCGGTCAGGACACGATCGACGCCGCGCAGGCGATCAACAACAGCATGTAGAGCCGATCAGGGCCCGGTCGCCTGATCGGGCCCCGCTTGCCCCTTGAAGGGGGCCAAAAAGAACCGACGCGGAATTCAATCAAGAATTTGGGAAATATCTTGGCTCCGTGACCGAGGTCGCGGGCAAGATCTGGGGGGACAGAGATGACACCGACCGGACCAGGCTCGTTCATCGACCGGATCGAGGAGACGCTGATCGCTGTGCTCCTGGGGTCGATGACACTGATCACCTTCGCCAATGTGGTGGCGCGCAAGCTTTTCAATTCCAACATCCTCTGGGGGCTGGAGCTGACCGTCTTCCTGTTCGGCTGGCTGGTGTTGCTGGGGGCCTCCTATGCGGTCAAGAAGGGCGCGCATCTGGGGGTGGATGCGATCATCAACATGCTGTCGCCGCCCGTGCGGCGGGCGCTGGCGCTGATCTCTGTCGCCATCTGCCTGGCCTTTTCGCTTCTGCTGCTCAAGGGGTCCTGGGACTACTGGGCCAATTTCGCCAACCTGCCCGCCACAGAAGGCCGCTGGTTTCCCACCGGATTCGAGGACAAGTTTCTGGAAAAGGGCTGGTACGAGGTGGAGGACATTCCGCATCCCGGCTTCCTCAGGTGGATGGAAGACGCGTTCAATGAGGGCGAGAGTTACAACAAGATGCCCCGGATGATCCCCTACCTGGTGCTGCCGGTGTCCATGGCTTTGCTCTTTTTCCGGTTTGCGCAAGCCGGCCTGCGGGTCTGGCGCGGCGAGATCGACCGGATCGTGGCCAGCCACGAGGTCGAGGACGAGATCGACGCCGCCCGCGGGGAGGCCACGAAATGACCGTTCTTTTCCTCTTTGTCCTGGTGGTTGGGTTCCTGCTGATCGGGGTGCCGATCGCCGTGGCGCTGGGCATGGCGTCGGTGCTGTTCCTGCTGCTGTTTTCGGACGTATCGCTGGCTGCGGTTGCGCAGACCTTGCTGCAGGCTTTCGTGGGGCATTTCACCCTGCTGGCCATTCCGTTCTTCATCCTGGCCTCCAGCTTCATGTCGACGGGGGGCGTGGCGCAGCGGATCATCCGGTTCTCCATCGCCTGCGTGGGGCATCTGCGCGGCGGTCTGGCGATCGCGGGCGTTTTTGCCTGCATGATGTTCGCGGCCCTCTCGGGCTCGTCCCCGGCCACGGTGGTGGCCATCGGGACCATCGTGATCGCGGCCATGCGGCAGGCGGGCTATACCAAGGAGTTTGCCGCCGGCGTCATTTGCAACGCGGGTACGCTGGGTATCCTGATCCCGCCCTCCATCGTGATGGTGGTCTATGCGGCGGCCGTCGAAGTGTCGGTGGGCCGGATGTTCCTGGCCGGTGTGATCCCGGGGATCATGGCGGGTCTCATGCTGATGATCGCCATCTATGTCATGGCGCGGATCAAGAACATGCCCGCTGGCGAGTGGCGCGGCTGGGGTGAGATTTTCGCCAGCTTCCGCGATGCGGCCTGGGGACTTTTGCTGATCGTGATCATCATGCTGGGCATTTATGGCATTCCGGGTGTGACGGGGGCGTTCTTCACGCCGACCGAGGCCGCGGCCGTCGCGTCGGTCTATGCCTTCTTCGTTGCAAGCTTCATCTATCGCGACATGGGGCCGCTGGCGGCGCGGAACGGGCGCGGGCGGCTGAGTCTGTTGCAGGCGCCGCACGCCCTTGTCACCGCGTTTTTCCATACTGACACGCGAAAGACGCTGGTGGATGCGGGCAAGCTGACCATCACGCTGATGTTCGTGATCGCCAACGCGCTGATCCTCAAGCAGGTGCTGACCGAAGAGCAGATCCCGCAGATGGTCGCGACCTCGATGCTGGATGCGGGCTTTGGCCCGGTCATGTTCCTGATCGTGGTCAATATCATCCTGCTGATCGGCGGGCAGTTCATGGAGCCCTCGGGCCTTCTGGTCATTGTCGCGCCGCTGGTGTTTCCCATCGCCATCGAACTGGGGATCGACCCCATTCACCTCGGCATCATCATGGTGGTGAACATGGAGATCGGGATGATCACGCCACCTGTGGGGCTGAACCTGTTCGTGACCTCGGGCGTGGCGGGGATGCCGATGATGAGTGTCGTCCGCGCGGCGCTGCCCTTCCTCGGTGTGCTGTTCATCTTCCTGATCATGGTGACGTATATACCGTGGATTTCGACCTATCTGCCCAACTCTCTGATGGGGCCCGAGATCATCACGAAGTAGCGGGGGCCAGCCCCCGCGCCCCCGAAATACTTCCAGCCAGAAGAAGCATGAAACTCGCGTTTCTTCTGGCTGAATAAATCCTCGCCGAAGGCAGGATTCATTTCCGGGAACCTTGGGTCAGATCACCCGGATCACGTCCTTGTCGATGGCCAGGACGTAGCCCTTGCGGGCGACGTTCCTGACCAGAAGTTCGCTCACGATCTGGTTGCCCAGCGTATCGCGCAGGCGTTTGATGCGGGTGGCACCGGCGGCTTCTTCGCAGTCGGAGGTGTCGCGGCCCGAAATCATCGCCTCGATTTCGGCCCCGGTGAGGATATCGCCGTCCATGCGCGCCTCTGCCAGGATCGAGAGGGTTTCCATGGCCGCATCCGTCAGCCGGAAGCCCATGTTGTTGAGGTAGACGGATTTCTCGGCGCGGGAGATCAGCAGCGAGCTGACCTGGATGCCGGAGCGTTCGATCTGGGCCATGCGGCGGTTGAGGGCGACGAGCATGATCAGGAACACCACCGCCGCGATGAGCAGCGACGTGGCGAAGACCAGAAGCACGAAGATCACCATCCGGTAGCTGACCAGAGTTTCGGAAAAGGCGGTGCCGGAAAGGGCGAGGATTTCGAGCAGTTTCAGCTCGCCCTCGGAGGTGAGCGCGTCGTTTTCGACAAAGATGCGCTCGACGCGGGTGTTGAAGGCGTTGGCATCGGGCAGGGCGGCAAAGATGAAGATTGCCGCCAGCACCAGGATCACAACGATGGCCGCCACGCCAACGACCACCACCCGGCTGCCCGAGCGGCGCGCCTCGGCGGCCGAATTATGGGTGTCGTCCATCAAGCGCCTCCCCCAGCGTCCGGATCAGTTGTCGCGCACCGACAGCACCTTGAGCAGTGTCAGCCCCGCGGCAGCCAGCTGTGCGCCAAGCTGTGCCTGAGCATTGGCCAGGGTGCAGGGGCCGCTGATCTCGGCCACATCATAGTAAAGCTCGAGCGGGTTGTCCCGCTTGGCCTTGTATTCGGCCTGGCAGCCGGCATGGGCGGGCAGGGCGAGCGCCATCAGGATGGCGACGGAGAGGGCAATCTGTTTCATGGCTCCAACATGCGGCAGGCGGCCGCGCTATTCAATAACCGAAGCGGGCCGACAGGCCTGTTATCGGATAACCGACGGGCGTTATTGCGTGACCCTCGGGGGTGGCCCCAGGTTGGTGGCACGACGCCCACGTTCCCGCATCGGGACCACGGGCAGACCGCCAGTACGCCGCCAAGTACGCTGCCAACAGAGGACCAGACCCATGCACAGGACGTTCATCACTTTCATCACCATCGCCGCGCTGGCGATTTCGGGGCTTTCGGCGGCTCCGGCCTATGCCGGTGACAAGAAGACCGCGCGCTGGATCGCGGGGATCGCCGCCGCCGCAATCATAGGCGCCGCCATTCAAGACGCCAACAAGCGTGACAAGCGCCGCCGCCAACAGCAGCAGGTGCCCCAGTATGACCCGGACTATGGTCAGAGACGAGGTTACAACAACGACCGAGGCCACAACAACGACCGAGGCCACAACGACGATCGAGGCTACAACGACGACTATGCCCGCCCTGTGCCGCGTTCGGTCCAGCGCAAGCTCCTGCCCGACCGCTGCCTGGTGCGCGGCGAGACCCGCCGGGGCCCGGTGCGCGGCTTTGGCCGTGGCTGCCTGAACCGGTACTACAACTTCACCAACAGCCTGCCGCAGCAATGCGCGGTGCGCGCGCTGAACCGCCGCGGCGAATACCGCCGGGTGATCTATCGCAAGGCGTGCCTCAACAAGTTCGGTTACCAAGTGGCCCGTCGGTAAGGGCACGGCAATATCGAGCAGTGGGGGGCGGGGCCGTTGGTCCCGCCTCTTTCGGTTTGTCAGCCGCGCGCTCAGAGTGCACTGTGCCGCCAGCGGCCAGCGGAGGGCACGATGGGCAAGGACGGGTTTGACGGCGACAATGACGGGGCGTTCACGCGGCGCGATCTCAAGGGGACGATCCCTGAGGCCAGCTATGCGGGGGCGCTCAGCTTCATGCGGCGCAAGTATACGCGCGACCTGGCAGGCGTGGATGTGGCCGTGACGGGCGTGCCCTTCGATCTGTCGGTCAGCAACCGGCCCGGCACGCGCTTTGGCCCCGAGGCGGTGCGGCGCGCCAGTGCGCAGCACGCCTGGGGGCCGATCTGGCCCTGGCGGTTCGATCCGTTCGATACGCTGGCGGTCACGGACTATGGCGATTGCGTCTTTGACTGGGGCACGCCGCAGGACATCCCCGGAGAGATCGAGGCGCATTTCGCGCGCATCCTCGCGGGCGGCGCGTCGACGCTGATGCTGGGGGGCGACCATTTCTGCACCTATCCGGTGCTGCGGGCCTATGCGCAGAAATACGGGCCCCTGGGACTGGTGCAGTTCGATGCCCATCGCGATGTGGAGGCGGACCCGGGCAACCGGCTGGATCACGGGAGCATGTTCAACTATGCGATCCGCGAAGGGGTGATCGACCCCGCGCGCTCGGTGCAGCTGGGTATCCGCACCTGTTTTCGCGGTGAGCAGAGCTATGGAATGAAGGTGATCCATGCCGACGAGGCACATGCCACCCCCGCCGCGGACCTCGCGCAGATCATCAGGGACAGGATTGGCGACGGTCCGACCTATCTGACCTTTGACATAGACTGCCTCGATCCCTCGGCCGCGCCGGGGACGGGGACGCCGGTGCCGGGCGGGTTCACATCCCATCAGGCGCTGTCGGTGATCCGGGCGCTGAAGGGCGTGGAGTTCGTGGGCGCGGACGTGGTCGAGGTCTCGCCGCCCTATGACCATGCCGAGATGACCTCGAACGCGGCCGCGATGGTGGCCATCGAGCTTTTGTGTCTCAAGGCCTATGCGCGCGGGGCGCGGGGCGAGGAGATGGTGTGACGGAATGTGGGCTGGAAACCCATCCTGCGGGTTGAATGCCGGTGAGAGCTGTGGGGGTTGGTGGACGTGAAACCGGATTTCCGGCTTGAACAAGACGCATTTGCCGAAGGGTACCGCATCGTTGCGGGCGTGGACGAGGTGGGACGCGGGCCGCTGGCCGGGCCGGTGGTTGCGGCGGCGGTGGTGCTGGACCCTGCGCGTATCCCTTCGGGGCTGAACGACAGCAAGAAGCTGAGCGCGAAGCGGCGTGCGGTGCTCCATGACCGGATCGCCGAAGTGGCGCAGGTGTCGGTTGCCGAGGCCACGGTCGAGGAAATTGACGATCTGAACATCCTGCGCGCCTCGCATCTGGCGATGGAGCGGGCCGTCGCGGGACTGCCGGTGGCACCGGCCATGGCATTGATCGACGGCAACATGATCCCGCGCGGTCTGGGCATTCCGGCGCGGGCGATCATCAAGGGTGACGGGGTTTCGGTGTCGATTGCCGCTGCCTCAATTATGGCCAAAATCTGGCGAGATCGTGTCATGTGGGATTTGGCGCAACACTACCCCGGATATGGCTGGGAAACGAACGCGGGCTACCCGTCGAAAAGCCACAAGGAGGCGCTCCGAAATCTCGGGGTGACCCCACACCATAGACGTTCATTCAGGCCCGTCCACAATATCTTGTATCAAGAGAAATAGTTAAGCATTTGATTCAAAAAAGAATTTGACCGCGAATCAGCTTTGACTCATCCTGCCTGCAACGACCAGAGCGCACCAAGCGCCGGGACAGAGGCAGACGATGACAACAAAAGCGAAGACCAAGAGCGCGCCTGCGCTCCCTTTGAACACGATCCTTGATGGCGATTGCATCGAGGTGATGAACGGGCTGCCCGAGGCGTCCGTGGACCTGATCTTTGCCGACCCGCCCTATAACCTGCAGCTCAAGGGTGAGCTGCACCGTCCGGACAATTCCCAGGTGGACGCGGTGGATGATGCCTGGGATCAGTTTTCATCCTTTGCGGCCTATGATCAGTTCACGCAGCAATGGTTGGCTGCGGCGCGGCGTCTTCTGAAACCCGGTGGGGCGATCTGGGTCATCGGCTCCTATCACAACATTTTCCGCGTTGGCGCGGAGTTGCAGAACCAGGGGTTTTGGATCCTCAATGACGTGGTGTGGCGCAAGTCGAACCCGATGCCGAATTTCCGTGGCAAGCGCCTGACCAATGCCCATGAGACGATGATCTGGGCCAGCAAGGAAGAGGGCGGCAAGTACACGTTCAATTACGAGGCGCTCAAGGCGCTCAACGAAGGCATCCAGATGCGCAGCGACTGGGTTCTGCCGATCTGTACGGGCCATGAGCGCCTGAAGGATGCCAATGGCGACAAGGCCCATCCCACGCAAAAACCCGAGAGCCTGTTGCACCGTATTCTCGTAGGCTCGACCAATCCCGGCGACGTGGTGCTGGACCCGTTCTTTGGCACCGGGACAACCGGGGCCGTGGCCAAGATGCTGGGCCGCGATTTCATCGGGATCGAACGCGAGGAGGCCTATCGCAAGGTGGCCGGGAAGCGTCTCTCGAAAGTGCGCAAATTCGACCGCGAGGCGCTGGAAGTCAGCGTGTCCAAGCGCGCCGAGCCGCGGGTGCCGTTTGGCCAGCTGATCGAGCGCGGGATGCTGCGTCCGGGCGAGGAGCTGTATTCGATGAACAACCGCCACCGGGCCAAGGTGCGTGCCGACGGCACGCTGGTGGGGGGCGACCATCGCGGGTCGATCCACCAGGTGGGGGCGGCCTTTGAAGGGGCGCCCAGCTGCAACGGCTGGACCTATTGGTGCATCAAGCGCGACGGCAAGCCGATCTCGATCGACGTCTTCCGTCAGCAGATACGCGCCGAGATGGCCGAACGCCCGAACTGAACTGAATTCACGAACACCGCCGGTGCCTGTGGCCTGACACATGGCACTTACCTCATGGCCCCGCTCTTCGGAGTGGGGCCTTTTTTTGCTGCCACAAGGAGTGGCTGCGCCACGCATGACAGTTTGGTTGGGGGCTCTGCCCCCAAACCCCCGGGATATTTCCAGCCAGAAGAATGGGGGTTGTGAACCGTGCGTTTACCTACTAGTTGGTAGGTATGGAGACGAGAGCGCACCTTTTGAAAACAGCCGAACGTGCCGTGCGGGCGCGGGGGTTCGATGCGGTGAGCTATGCGGACCTGGCCGAGGAGGTCGGGATCCGGAAGGCGAGCATTCATTACCATTTTCCGAAGAAGGCCGATCTGGCGGAGGCCCTGATCGCGGATTATGTGGCGCGGCTGGCGCAGGAGCGTCGGAAGATGGCCGCTCATGCGACGGGCGGCGCGGCGGTTGCGGGGCTGATTGCGCTGTACCGGGAGGCTTTGGATGACGGGCGCCAGCTCTGTCTTTGCGTCGCTCTTGCGGCAGGGCGGGACAGCCTGGACGACCGTGTCCGCGGGCATCTGGCGCGGTTTCACGAGGACAGTGTTGCCTGGCTGAGGGACGCGTTTCGGCGCGCCCGCGAGGATGGATCGATCCGGCGGGTGAGCGGACCGGCGGATGAGGCGCGGGCGGCGCTGGCGCTTCTGGAAGGGGCGCAGATCATGGCCCGCGCGGCGCAGGACGTGACGATTTATGATGCTGCCACCAAGGCGCTGAGAAAACGGATCGGGGAGGGATGAGCCCATGCGGTTGAACGCGGATTTTTCTAAACGTGTCGTGGTCCGGCCCGAGCAGTATGACTGGGTCACATCGCCGGCCGCAGGGGTCGAGCGGATGATGCTGGACCGGGTCGGGGACGAGGTGGCGCGGGCCACGACCATCGTGCGGTTTGCGCCGGGTTCGCAGTTCGATGCACATACCCATGGCGGCGGCGAGGAGTTTTTCGTGCTGGAGGGGGTCTTTTCGGATGAGACCGGGGATTTCCCGGCCGGGACCTATGTGCGAAACCCGATCGGCACATCCCACACGCCGCACACCAAGGACGGCTGCACGATCCTTGTGAAGCTGCACCAGTTTGCGCAGGATGACACGGCGCAATTCGCCATCGACACGACAAGCGCTCCGTTTCGGCCGGGAATGGTCGAGGGGTTGAGTGTTCTGCCCCTGCACACGGCCAGCAATGAGAACGTGGCGCTGGTGCGCTGGGCCCCCGGCACGCGGTTCAACGCGCATCAGCATTGGGGCGGTGAGGAAATATTCGTACTGGAGGGTGAGTTTGCCGACGAGCACGGGCGATACCCGGCGGGAAGCTGGTTGCGCAGCCCGCATCTGTCGCAGCACAGGCCGTTTTCGGACGAAGGGTGCCTGATCTACGTCAAGACCGGGCACCTGCCCATGGACGATGCCGCGTAGGGGCTGCCTGCCCCTGTCGTCCGGTCACCTGCCCGCGATCATTTCCGATTGTTTCACGATGACCTCGGCCTGCTTGATCGAGGCGATGTCCACCAGGCGGCCCTTGTAGACGGTGGCACCTTCGCCCTTGGCCTTGGCCTCTTCCATGGCGGCGAGGATTTCGCGGGCCTCGGTGACGGCCGCCTCGGAGGGGGTGAAAACCTCGTTGGCCAGCGTGATCTGCTTGGGGTGGATGGCCCATTTGCCGACCATGCCCAGCGTGGCCGAGCGCAGCGCCTGGGCGCGGAAGCCGTCATCATCCGAGAAATCACCGAAGGGGCCGTCGACCGGGAGCAAACCATGGGTGCGGCAGGCGGCGACGATGGCGGTCTGGGCCCAGTGCCAGGGGTCGGCCCAGTATTTCTCGCCTTCGCGGATCATGTAGTAGTTTTCCTGCGTCCCGCCGATGCCCGTCGTGGCCATGCCCATGGACGCGGCGAAATCGGCGGCTCCGAGGCTCATGGCCTGCATCCGGGGGCTGGCGGCGGCGATCTCCTCGACATGGGCGATGCCCGCGGCACTTTCGATGATGACCTCGAAGCTGATCGGTTTCTCGCGGCCCCTGGCGCGTTCGACGGCCGTGACCAGAGCGTCGACCGCATAGATGTCACCGGCGCAGCCGACCTTGGGGATCATGATCTGGTCCAGACGCTCACCGGCCTGTTCCAGCAGATCGACCACATCGCGGTACCACCAGCCTGTGTCGAGCCCGTTGATGCGCACGCTGAGGGTCTTGTTGCCCCAATCCACCGTGTTGATGGCCTCGATGGCGTTGGCGCGGGCCATGTCCTTGTCCGTGGGTGCAACGCTGTCCTCGAGGTCGATATTGACCACATCCGCCGCCGAGGCCGCCATTTTCCCGAACAGCTTGGCGTTCGAGGCCGGGCCGAAGAGCTGGCAACGGTTCGGGCGGGCAGGGGCGGGGGGTTGCAGGCGGAAACTCATCGGGGGACCTCCGGGACAGGAAATTGCGGTTTTCTTTGGCTGATCGGTATTAAATTGCGCGCCTCCGCGCAAGGCGATTTTGCAGTTGCAGCAATGCGCCGGGCTGTGGGCCGGGCGGGTGAAATCCTTGCAGAACTTTGGTGCGGCGCGCGGTGAAGGCGGTCTTGCCCGGGCGGCAGGAGCGGGAAAACGACGCGGGGGTCGGAAATGGCGAACCGGGCCGGGCGAATTTGAGGCAGGGTCGCGGTATGGATACGCCGACGCTTTTCTCACCCGTGGATGTGGGGCCGATGCGGCTGAACCACAGGGTGGTCATGGCGCCGATGACCCGCATCCGCGCGGACGCCGCCACACTGGCCCCCGATGATCTGACGGCGCTCTATTATGCGCAAAGAGCCAGCGAGGGCGGGTTGTTGATCAGCGAGGCGGTGCATATCTCGCCCGAAGGTACGCCGACCTGGAAAATCTATTCCCGGGTCAACGAGGTCGGGGGCCATGTGCCGGGGATATGGACGCAGGCCCAGGTCGCGGCCTGGCGCAACGTCACCGATGCGGTGCATGGCAGGGGCGGGCGCATCTTCTGCCAGCTTCTGCACGCGGGGCGCGTGGCCCAGCCGGAGATGGGTGCGCATCCGCTGGCGCCGGGGTGGGATGCGCCGCCGGTTTCCGCCTCCGCCGCCGCCATCCAGGCAAGCGCGGAGGCAGGCAATCATTACAACTGGGATGAAGACACCACGCCGCCACGGGCCCTGGAACCGCGCGACATTCCGCGTCTGACCGGCGACTATGTCCGCGCGGCACAAAATGCCATGGACGCCGGGTTCGACGGGATCGAACTGCATGGCGCGCATGGCTATCTGATCGAGCAGTTCCTGAATGACGGCGTGAACCGGCGCGAGGATGCGTATGGCGGATCGGTCGCAAACCGGTGCAGGCTTCTGTTCGAGATCGTCGCGGCGCTGATCGAGGTGGTGGGAAAGGGGCGCGTTTCGGTGCGCCTGTCGCCCACGCATCCGGACCCCGCGACGGGCCTCTCGAAACAGGTCTTCTTTGGCGTGCGCGATAGCGACCCGGGCGCGCTTTACGCCCATGCGGTGGCGGGGCTGAACGCCTATCCGCTTGCCTATCTCATGCTGACCGAGCCGCGGGTGGGCGGCCTGTCGGAGGCCGCCGAACACGAGACCGCCTTTGCCCATCCGCTGGTCAACATGTCCTATCGCGCGGTTTACCACGGCACGCTGATCGGGGCGGGCGGGTTCACGCCTGCGACGGCGCGCGCGGCGGTCGCGGAGGGGCACTATGACCTCGTCGCCTTTGGCCGGTGGTTCATTTCGAACCCGGACCTGCCGGCCCGGATACGGGCGGGCACGCCGCTGACCGTCTATGAGCGCGCGACGTTTTATGGAGCTGGGCCGGAGGGTTACACGGACTATCCCCGGGCGGGCGAAGCCCCGGGGCGATACCGTGAGATGCCGCAGGAGCGGATCGGAGCCAGCCTGATATCGGCAAGAGGAGAGAGGCCATGAAGCGGGCACTCATGGACAACTGGGCGCTGTTTCTCGGGATGATGGGACTGATGGTGGCCAATGGGCTTCTGGTCACGCTTCTGTCGATCAGGGGGGCGGAGCTGGGCTTTTCCGCCCTTGTGATCGCGATCATGCAGACCTGCTATCCGCTGGGCGCGCTGGTCGGCACGATCACCGTGCCGCGGCTGATCGAAAAGGTGGGACATATCCGCGTCTTCTCGGCGCTGGCCTCGATGGTGTCGGTGGCCTCGATCGTGCATTTGCTGACCACCGATCCGGTCAGTTGGAGCGCCATGCGGTTTCTGGCAGGCATGTGCTTCCCCGGGCTTTATGTGGTCACGGAAAGTTGGCTCAATGCCAAGACCGAGAACCGCATCCGGGCGCAGGTCCTGTCGGTCTATTTCATCATCCAGACACTGGGCCCCGCGCTGGGCACGGCCATGGTCGGCCTGCCCGATCCCACCGGCAACATGCTGTTCGGCGTGACATCGGTGCTGATGTCGGTGGCCATTGTGCCGCTGCTCTTGTCGGGCAATCGCGCCCCGGACTATTCCGCGCCCGAACGGATGACGGTGCGGCGCCTGTTCGCGGTGTCGCCGATGGCGGTGCTGGGCATCTTCATCATGGCCATCGGCGTGTCGGCCTGGTTCATCGCGCTGCCGCTTTACGCATTGTCGAAGGGGTTTTCGGCGGCGGCAGCCTCGGGCGCGCTGGTGGTCGCGATGATCACCGCAGGCGTCGTGCAATATCCGGTGGGCTGGATTTCGGACCATACGGACCGGCGCTATGTGGTGATCGGGTTGAGCGTGATCTCGGCGCTTGCCGCGCTCTGGATGGCCGTCGACACGTCGGCGGCGCGCACGGTGATCGGTTTTGCCGTCATCGCGGGCGCGACCTTGCCGATCTATTCGATCCTGGCCGCTCATGCCAATGACCAGCTCAAGCCCGGGCAGGTCGTGGCGGCAAGCGGGACCATGGCGTTTCTCCAGCAGTTCGGGCAGGTGTTCGGCATTTTCCTCGGGCCCAATCTGATCGCACTGGCCGGGGGGCGCGGTTTGCAGCTGTTGCTGATCGGGATCGGGATCGGCGTGGCGCTGATCGGACTGGCACGGCGGGTGCAGTCGCAGGCCCCAAAGGACACCGGCGAGGTCGTGGCCACCGGCATCATCGGCATGGCGCAGCCGGGGCTGCTTCAGGCCGAGGTGCTGGCGGGTGAAGATGGTGACGAGGGTTCGCCGGAAGTTGAGGGATAATCTTGCGCCAAATCGGTTTATGCACGAAGAAATGCCCACGATTGCGCAAAAACGCAGCGATGTGTAACAGGACCTCGCGATAAAAAAATCCGAAAATCGCGCGGAACCGATTCTGCTTGCGGGGACTGAACCATGATCGAGACACCTTACCTGCTGTTCCTGGGCGATGCGCCCGATATGCTGGCCGCAAAGGTGGCCATCGGCATCCGCGACTGGCGGCCCGACTATGCGCTGGGTCAGCTTCGCCTTGAGGGGTGCGGTGCCGATCTCGGGCTCAGGGACATGACGCTGGCCGAGGCCAAGTCGGCCGGGGCCAAGACGCTGGTCATCGGGGTCGCAAACCGCGGCGGCGTGATCAGCGCGGCCTGGAAAGAGGTGCTGATCGAGGCGCTGGAGATGGGCTATGATCTGGCCAGCGGCCTGCACAACCTGCTTCGCGACGAAGGCGACCTGACCGCGGCGAGCCAGACCCATGGCGGTACGCTGCACGATGTGCGGGTCCCGTCGGTGGGCTACCCGATCGCGAACGGCGTGAAACGCGCGGGCAAGCGCTGCCTGGCGGTCGGCACCGATTGTTCGGTGGGCAAGATGTACACCGCCATGGCGATGGAGCGCGACATGACCGCGGCAGGCATGAAGGCGACGTTCCGCGCGACCGGACAGACGGGTATCCTGATCACCGGGCATGGCGTGCCGCTGGATGCGGTCATCGCGGATTTCATGGCCGGCTCGATCGAATACCTGACGCCCGATAACGATCCCGATCACTGGGACCTGATCGAAGGGCAGGGGAGCCTCTTTCACGTCTCCTATTCGGGCGTGACCATGGCGCTGATCCACGGTGGTCAGCCAGATGCGCTGATCCTGTGCCACGAGCCGACGCGCGCGCATATGCGCGGGCTCCCGGGCTATTCGCTGCCGAGCCTTGAGACGTTGCGCGACACTGCGCTGCCCATCGCCCATATCGCCAATCCCGGCTGTGTGGTGGCCGGTGTGTCGATCAACACGCAGCACATGTCCGAGGAGGATGCCAAGGCATATCTGGCCCGGGTCGAGGCTGATATGGGCCTTCCGGCGACGGACCCCTACAGGTTCGGCTCGGCAAAGCTGGTGGATGCGCTGGCGGCGATCTGAAGAGACACGCGCCCCGGGCCTGACCCGGGGCCTCTGACATGGCAAGGAGGTCCCGGGTCAGGCCCGGGACGAGGCTCACATGGACATAACTGTCACGCGCGATGTGTTCCGGCTGGCACAGGTCTTTACCATTTCCCGCGGGTCGCGGACCGAGGCCAGGGTTCTGACCGTGCGGGTGTCCGACGGCATTCATGCGGGAATGGGTGAATGCGTGCCCTACGCGCGCTATGACGAGACGCTGGACAGCGTGACCGCCGAGATCGACGGGCTGCACGGGGATCTGTCCGGGCACATGAGCCGACAGGCGCTGTACGACCTGCTGCCCGCCGGGGCGGCGCGCAACGCAGTCGATTGCGCGCTGTGGGACCTGGAGGCCAAGCGCGCGGGCAAACGCGCCTGGGAACTGGCCGGCCTGACCGCGCCGGGGCCGCAGATCACCGCCTATACCCTGTCGCTGGACACGCCCGTGAGGATGCGGGAACAGGCGGCCAAGAACGCCTTTCGCCCGCTTCTGAAGATCAAGCTGGGCACAGCGGATGACATGCCGCGGCTTGAGGCGGTGCGGGCGGGCGCACCGCAGAGCACCATCATCGTGGACGCCAATGAAGGCTGGTCGGCAAAGGTCTATGCCGATCTTGCGCCGCATCTGGTGCGTCTGGGCGTGGCGCTGGTCGAGCAGCCCTTGCCGGCCGCGGACGACGACGCCCTGATCGGAATGGAGCGGCCGGTGCCGGTCTGCGCCGACGAGAGCTGTCATGACCGCACCTCCCTGCCCGGGCTCAGGGGCAAGTATGACGTGATCAACATCAAGCTGGACAAGACCGGCGGGCTGACCGAGGCGCTGGCCCTGCGCGAGGCGGGCCTGGCGGCGGGTTACGAGGTGATGGTGGGTTGCATGGTCGGGTCGAGCCTGGCCATGGCGCCCGCGACGCTGGTGGCGCAGGGCGCGAAGGTAACGGACCTTGACGGGCCGCTTCTTCTGGCCGAAGACCGCGACAACGCTTTGACATTTGACGAGGCCGGGGTGCATCCGCCGGTCGCTGCACTCTGGGGGTAAGACTTATGACGCGCACCGTTTACCTGAATGGCGAATACCTGCCCGAGACCGAGGCGAAGGTGTCGATCTTTGACCGTGGCTTCGTGATGGCCGACGGGGTCTATGAGGTGACCACCGTGCTGCAGGGCAAGCTGATTGGCTTTGACGGCCATATCCAGCGCCTGGAACGGTCGCTGAACGAGCTGGACATGAAAAAGCCCGCCGATTTCGACAACCTTCTGGAGGTGCATCGCGAGTTGGTGCGCCTGAACGGGGTGGACGAGGGCCTGATCTATCTCCAGGTCACGCGCGGCAATCCCGGGGATCGCGATTTCGTCTTTCCCGACCCTGAAACGACCGAGCCGACCGTGGTGCTTTTTACCCAGAACATGCCGGGGCTGGCCGACAGTTCCAAGGCGCGTGCGGGCATCAAGGTGATCTCGATCGATGACATCCGCTGGGGGCGGCGCGACATCAAGACGGTTCAGCTGCTCTACCCGTCCATGGGCAAGATGATGGCGCTCAAGGCGGGCGCGCAGGACGCCTGGATGGTCGAGGACGGCTACGTGACCGAAGGCACCAGCAACAACGCCTACATCATCAAGAACGGCAGGATCATCACCCGCGGCCTGAGCAACGACATCCTGCACGGCATCACCCGCGCCGCGGTGCTGCGCTATGCGCGCGAGGCGCAGATGGAAGTCGAAGAGCGGCTTTTCACCATCGAGGAGGCGCGCGAGGCGGACGAGGCCTTTACCACTTCGGCCAGCGCCTTCGTCATGCCCGTGGTGGCGATTGACGACGCGGTGCTGGGCGACGGGACGCCGGGCCCCGTGGCCAGGCGCCTGCGCGAAATCTATCTCGAGGAGAGCCTCAAGGCCGCGATCTGAGCGTCGCGGCCTGACCGGACCGGAACGCTCGGGCGGGCACAATATCCCGGGGTGGTCCTGACCCTAGGCCGCCGTGTATCGGCGAGACCCCCATCAGGTGATGCTGACCCCGATGGCGGAGACCATGAACACTGTCCGGCCGATCAGGTCGGTTGGTTCGTTTCGCATCCGCCGCCCTTCCTCAGGGTTGTGAAAATCCCGGGTTCGGTGTTCTTTACACAGGCGTTACATCGCGTGCCTGCCATGACGCGCGGGGTCATGCGCGATCTGTGCTGCGTCGGACTGACAGGCGCGAAACGGGGGATCGAATGTCGAACTACCTGGGCGGTGCCACCTTGATCGCGGGGCTTGTCGGCCTCGGCTATTGGGGCAATGCCGTGCACGCGCCGCGCATGGAGGCGGCGATCCGGGACGGGGCCGCGGATGTGGCTGTGACAGCCGTGCACCCGCTTGATGTCAGGGTTTCGGGCCGGGATGTGCGGGTTCGCGGCTATGTGGATGACGAGGCCGCAAGGGACCGGCTGCTCGCCGCGTTCCGGGCCATTGACGGGCGCCGGGCCGTGGTGGATGACCTGATCGTGCTGCCGCGTGCCGATCCCTTCGAGTTCAACGCCCGCAAGGCCGGAGACGAGGTGGTAATCGAGGGCCATGCGCCCAGCCAGGCGGCCCGCAGCGCCATTGCCGAACAGACCGGCGCCGGGGCCGGGAATGTCAGCCTGGCCAGCGGCGCGCCGCTGGGATGGACCCAGAGCGTACAGGTGGCGCTGGATGCGCTGGCCCAGCTCAATGGCGGCGCGTTGCAGATGTCCGGCACCGGGCTGCGGCTCACCGGAACCGCGGAAACCACCGCCGAGAAATCCGCGGCGCTGGCCATTCTCGCCGGTCTGCCCGACGGCATTGCGACGGACGCGGACATCGACATCCGCGATGACGGAACCCTGCCCTACGAGATCACCTATGACGCCGGGGAGGGGGTTACCGCCTCGGGGCATCTTCCCAAGGGGCTGAGCGCCGAAGCGATTGCCGCCCTGATGGGGGTCAAGGCCGTGACCGGCGCCGATGCGCAATCGGGGGTCGGCAGCGACCGGATCGACGACATCCTGTCGCAGCTGGCCGGCTGGCTGCCCGAGATGGACCTTCTGCGCCTGTCCGGCGGTGCCGGGGGGATCGCGGTTGATATGGCGCTCCTGCCGGGCACGGATGCCGCGCTTGTCGGCGATGCGCTGTCCGATCTGGGTGCCGACGCGATTGTCGTACGCCGCACGGACCGGCAGGTGACCGAAGGCGCGCGACGGACCAACGCAGCCAGCGGGCTGGACGAAGTGTTTTCGGGTGGATTCTGGCTTCCGGAGATGCGGTTCGAGGCGACTGTTGCAACCTGCACCCAGAAGGCGCGCGCCGCCCTGTCCGGGCACGAGGTGAGTTTCCTCACCGGGACGGCGAGATTGGGCCCGCGCTCCACCCGCGCCATCAACGCCCTGGCCGCAGTGATCCTCACCTGTACGCAGAAGGCGGGTTTGCGGGCCGAGCTGGGCGGGCACGTGGACAACACCGGCGATGCCGGAGACAATTTGGCGCTCAGCCTGCGGCGCGCCGAAGTGGTGCTGGAGGCGCTTGTCGCGCGCGGCGTGCCCAGGACAAGCCTCAGGGCCCAGGGCTATGGCGCCAGTCACCCCATCGCCAGCAATGCCACCGAAGACGGGCGCGCGAAGAACCGGCGTATCACTGTGCGCTGGTCCCAGTAGGAGACAAGGACGATGTTCAAGGAATGGGGTTTTCTGATCACCGAGATGGTCTTTCTGCTGATCCTCGCGGCACTTCTGGGTCTGGTCGTGGGCTGGATCGTCTGGGGACGTGCACGCGACGTGGATGCGCCCGAGAGCCGCGCGCTGGCCCGGTTGCGGGCAGATCTGGAGGCCTGCCGCGTCTCGGGGCAGGCGAAGGACCAGCGTATCGGCGAGCTGGAAAGCCGGTTGACCAACAGCAATGACAAGATCCTGGCGGCGGCAGCGGCTCTCGTCGATGGGGACGAGATCGACTTTGACGGTGACGGCAGCCCGGAGGGGACCGGCGAAGGGGCAAAACCCGCCGTTCTGGCGGGCCCCCGAGAGGGCGGAGCGGATGATCTGAAGAAGATCAGGGGCGTGGGACCCAAGCTTGAACAGTTGTGCCACGCACTGGGGGTCTACCATTTCGACCAGATCGCCGGTTGGAGCGATCAGGAGGTCGCCTGGGTCGATGCCAATCTCGAAGGCTTCAAGGGCCGGGTCACACGTGATGGATGGGTGGCGCAGGCGCGCGTTCTGGCAGGTGGTGGCGGGACCGCGTTTCCCCGGCGCGTGGACGAAGGCGACGTTTACGACTGATGCGCCCTGGCAAAGAAGCGCCGCGTGATCAGCGTGGCCGCAATCGCCAGACCCAGCCCGTATCCGGCCCAGACCGCGTTGGGGCCAAGCCCGGCGGCAAACCCCAGACCATAGCCCACGGGCAGGGCGACGATCCAGTAGCTGACCAGCGTGATCATCATCGGCACGCGGTTGTCAGTCATGCCACGCGACGCGCCCAGCATGGTGCCCTGCACCCCGTCGGCGATCTGCATCAGGGCAACGACGATGAACATCGAGGTCGCCAGCGCGACCACCTCCGGGTCATCCGACAGCACTTCGGACAGTGCCCCGCCGGCCAGAAGTACGCCCAGCATAACCAGCGCCATCCAGCCGACGATCATCACCAGCGCCGCTGTGCCGATCCGGGTGAGCCGGAACCGCTCGGCCGCGCCGATGGCCTGGCCGACGCGCAACGAGACGGAGACCGAGACGCCCATCGGCACCATGTAGAGCACGGCGCTGACCGAACTGACGATCTGGTTTGCCGCCAATGCCGCCGCGCCGAACCAGCCCATCATCAGACCGACGACCGCATAGGCGCCGCCTTCGCCCACATAACCCGCCGCGATGGCCGCACCCTCGCGCAGCTGAACCCGGGTCTCGGAGGTGGTCCGCGCAACGGGCATACGTGCCGCCCGGGTCATGGCCGCACGCCGCCAGATGATCCAGGCCAGCACCAGCGACACGGTTTCAGAGAGCAGGCTGGCCAGCCCCGCCCCGAGCAGGCCAAGGCCCGGCCAGTCGCCGACCCCGTGGATCAGCACCCAGTTTGCGGGAATGTTCAGCGCCACCGCCAGAAACGCCAGCCCGACCCCGATCCAGGGCTGGTCGATGGCATCAAACAGCCCCTTGAGCGTGTAGAACAGCACGAAGGGGATGAGAAACCCGCTCATCACGATCCAGTAGCCGCGCGCGGCGGCGATCACCTCGGGCGGTTGTCCGATCATCGGCAGAAGCGGTTTGAGAGACACCATGAGCGCGGCACCCAGCACACCCGCCACCGCGGCCACCCGCAGGCCCGTGCGCGTGGCCAGCGACAGGTCTTCGGCACGTCCCCTGCCATGGGCTTCGGCCATGCGGACGCCGACCGCCGACACGAACCCATAGAGCCCCGAATAGAATATGATCAGCATCGAGAGCGTGATCGAGGCCGCCGCCAGCGGCACGGTGCCCAGCGGCGCGATCATGATCGTGTCGACCACGCTGATCAGGCTGGCCGCGCCCAACGAGATGACGATGGGCAGGGCGAGCCGCGCGAGGCGTCCCATCTCGCGCAGCAGCCACCCGGGCGGCGGGGTCGGGTCGTGACGGATCGGGGGCGACTTGGTCATTGGCGTCCCTGACGTCGGCGCGCGGGTGATTGCCGTGGGGGGCGTCAGCCGTGCTGCTTGTGGCTGATCTCGAAGGCGGCCTTCTGGGCGTCGGTGGCCTCGGTCTGGTAGGTGGCCTTCCACTCGTCCATCGTCATGCCATAATAGATTTCGCGCGCCTCGTCCTTGCCCATTTCGATGCCGCGCTCATTGGCGGCCTCCTGGTACCAGCGGCTCAGGCAATTGCGGCAGAATCCCGTGAGGTTCATCATGTCGATATTCTGCACGTCCGTGCGGTCCTGCATCAGGTGCTGGCGCAGGCGGCGAAAGGCGGCGGCTTCAATCTCGATCCGGGTCTGGTCGTCCATGGCAGGTCTCCTTCTGGCCGTCACAACATGCGTTTGAGATAGGGCGGGTTCAAGTCCGTGAGCCGCACCGTGAGGCTGCCTACTTCCGGCAGCGCGGTGGTCAGGGCGTCCAAGATCATCTGTGCCAGTTCGGCGCGAACAGCCTCGTCCCGGCCGGGCAGCAGCAGGAGCGTGGCATGGGCAAAGCTCTGAGGCTCCACCCCGATGCGCGACGCGGTGGCGGCGATGCTGCGCACCCGCACGGTGTCGGGGCCG